>Ga0335398_10003207_pt1 | contig 24402 bp, 18 predicted proteins | sample BON03_FD_205742 | JGI IMG/M metagenome (GOLD analysis project Ga0335398, IMG submission 205742) | Freshwater microbial communities from Lake Bonney liftoff mats and glacier meltwater in Antarctica - BON-03 (spades assembly) (version 2) | ecosystem: Environmental > Aquatic > Freshwater > Ice >... | reverse complement strand
GGAATCGCAAACATTGAATAGGTTCCTGCTTTTATTTTTTTGCTACCAAGCGTCATATCCTGATATGCTTTAAATTCCACTGCCTCATTGGCCCCTAATCGCCAAACTTTATCGTAAGCAGCCATTTCTCCAAAAACCACTCTTCCGCTCTTTGCAGGTCTGCTGTAATAAACTTTCACTATCGCCTTATCTCCATCCATTCGATCATGGGCAAAATTATCCGGCAGATAGGCCACATCCAGTGGGCTTTTATCAAGAGATGGAAAATCCTGGGATTGACCACGGGTAGAAAGACTACCAGAAATCAGAAGAATTAAAATAAGGTACTTCATAAGGATGGGTTAAGATCAAAGCTGCGGCAAAGTAGTGAAATTCTATCGAAGCCAATCTTTCATTTACCCTCCCAGAGTAGAAGGCATAGACTGTGGAAAGCTTGGAATCACAAATTCAAAAAAGTGTGTTGCCTTCGACTTAGTACAGCTTAGATTTTATGGTTATTTGCAATTGCGCCAGTAAAAGATAAAAATCCACTTAGTATATGGCAAACACTAGCAGTTCCCAAGCTACTGTAAACCCAGCGCAGTTATTTTCCTAATTATGAAAAATGTGGGGTATAGCAGGCTTAGTCTAATGATTGATCTTACTACAGCAGGCAAAAAAAGATCGGATTATTCCGATCTTTTTTTGCCTGGCTTAGCCTTGTATTTTTTTCTTGAGCTCAACCACCATTCGTAGTTCTCTGAGTTCTTTTTGCACGTTTTTACGGATCAGGAGGGTCAAGATTATTCCTGGGATAAAGTAGGAGGTGATCATTGCTGCCAGCCAAAACCGGCTCATATACAAGGAGAATTCGGGGACCAGAAATAGAAATCCGAGAGTGTATGCTACAAGTGTCAAGTAAGTGAAGATACCTTGAATCTTGAGTCTTAAGCTCAGGTATTCGTTTTCCTTATCTAAGCTGGCAATGATCGAATCGACACCAGTCTTTTTCTTTCCTTTTTGGATGCTGTAAGCTTCTAAAAGAATACGGAAGAGGAAAAAAACCAACATCAATCCAACCCCAATTTTGCTTAGGGTATTTTGGAATTTGAAGAATTCCAACAGGAAGTAGCACATCATTAGAAAGGTGGAGCCCAGTATTAAGATTGTGTTACGTTGGAATTTCAGGCTTTCCCGATTGAGGCGGAGGGCTGAGGCGATAAGCCGCTCAGTGGAAGGAGGGGGACTGATATCCAAGCCTGAGCTCTTCCATCCGGATTTGAGAATATTTCCTAGTTCATTCATGATTGATCAATTTTTTGAGTCTGAGTTTGATTCGGTAGATTTTAACCCGAAGGTTTCCATCTGAAATGCCCAAAATGGTGGCGATTTCCTCCTGAGGCACTTCTTCTAGAAGTAATCCTGTAACTAGGCGGTCGACCTCGGAGAGCCCAGCCATCGCTTCATAGAGTGCTTTGACTGGATCTTGTTCCGTTAGCTTGATTTCTTCCGTGGTTACTTGTCCACGAATTGCTTCGCCAAGTTTTTCGGAATGGAGCTTTTCCTTCTTGAGGTGGTTTAGGCAGGCATTTACAGTGATTCTGTAGATCCAGGTTCTTGCAGAAGAATCCTGTCTGAATTTTCCCAGGTTGTTCCAGACTTGGATGAAAGCTTCCTGAGTGAGGTCTTTGGCCTGATCACTGTCCCCCTTCATGAATCCGAGACAGAGTTGGTAAACCATCCGATACTGGGACTGGTAGAGTTGTTCAAACTGAGCTTTTTGTCCCGAAATCACTTGTTAAGAAAAGAATTGAGTTGTTCGATAAACCATTCTTGCTGATCGAGCATGAGGTAGTGCTTGCTATCAGCAGAGAGGACAAACTGAGTATTTTTCAATCCTTCGTATTGTTTTTTCAAGGTATCTAAAGCTCCAGATCCGTAGGGCTGTCCTGCAACCATCAAGAGTACGGGAGCTTTGATGGATGGGAAAAGTGGTCTGCTATCCAATTTAAGCAGATCTGTGTAACCATACACAAAAGTCTTCCGATCTGCGGTAGCCATCCAGTTTTTTACTAGGATTTGGTCCTCAGGTTTAGTGATCATATTTTGGGTCATTTGTCCTAAGTGAGCTAAAAGTGCAGCATCATCCATATTCAGTAATTGGTCATTGTAGGGACTTTCATAGGCTAAGGCCTCAGAAGGAACTCCAGGCATCATTATCTCGCGCATGCAGGGTAATGCATCCACGATCACTATTTTCCGGATTCTGTCGGGAAGGCTGGCGGCCAAATCCAATGCAAGATTACCTCCCATACTGTGTCCGACCAGGGTGAGATTTTCTAAGTTGTTTGCTGTAATGTGGGTAATCAGATCGGTTTTGAGTTTTTCGTACCAAGGCATTTCTACAGGAGTGATTCCCCCAAATCCTGCGTAAGTGACGATGTGGGCGCTATGCTTGGGAAGATTGGCTGCTGTAGCATTCCAAACCTCGCCGGGCGTGGCAAATCCGGGTAAGAATAAAATGGGATCTCCTTTTCCAGAGGTTTTTACTGAGATGGAAGGCTGTGCAAAAACCAATGGTTGAAGCAATAATAAGAAGCAGATGAATAATAAGGTCTTTTTCATTTTCCTAGATGTTTTGTTTTTGATTCTTGGAAAAGGGATCTGGCTTTTTGTTACAGGCAACATGGAAAAAAAATTAAATAATCATGGGGAATGTGCGTGAAATACTGAAATGTAGAGTTTATACGATTTTAAGTAAATATTTCCCTAGCTCAATCCTATATCCCAAAGTCAAAGTAAATCCAGAGTCGCCATGATTTTAATTATAGCTTGAGACTAACATTCAGAAAACGTAAGTTCTATGATATAAGCGGTTTAGGAGCAATGAGCAGAAAGCTTTCTAATGCATGCATTTTGCCGATCAATTCTTCTCGAGCAAGAGATTATAGTAGTTTAAATGTGTTAGTCACCTTAGAATAAACCCCAAAAGATTTCTTCTTTAGGATGAGAAAAAAGTAAAGATTGATAAAGGCAACAGGTCAACTAATCTTAAATAGCTAAGATTCAATCATTGGAATAATAGTCCACCACAAAAACCTTTTCCATGTGAGGGCTAAGGATTTGCTGAAAATCAAGGTGGGCAGAATGTTTTTGGTAATCATTAATATCTTGAATCGATCGATAGGAAACAACGAAACAACGCGTGAACCCTTGGTGATGGTTTTCTTCACCGATATTTCTGCCCCATTCCATAGCTACAATTTGAGGCACTTGACTTTTAAGTGACATAAAAGAACTGACCACATGCTCTACTTCATCTTCGGAAGAGGAGTCTCTGAATTTGAATAGCACAACATGACGCAATAGTGGAGATTTAGCATTCATAATTTTTTCTTTAGAATATTCCAGGAACACTTCCACCATCTAATTTTAACACCGCTCCATTGGTCGCCGATGAAAGCGGGCTTGCCAGATAAAGTACTCCATTGGCAATTTCTTCAGGTGCTAAAAATCGTTCAATTAAGGACGTTGTTCTTACATTTTTGAAAAAGGCAGACGCAACATCTTCCTCTTTCTGATTTTCTTTATCGGCCTGCTCTTTCAAAAATCGCTTGGCTCCTTTAGATAGGGTAGAACCTGGCATTATCGAATTTACAGTGACGGCTGATCCTCTTGTAGTTTGTGCCAATCCACGCGAGATACTGAGCATGGCAGCTTTAGTCATGCTGTAGGCAATTAAATCCTCGGGTACTAGTTGAGCACATTCGCTACTCACAAAGACAATGCGGCCCCAATCCCGATCCATCATTTTTGGAAGTAGTGCTCGCGATAGTCGCACACCACTCATGACGTTTACTTCAAACAGTCGATACCAATCCTCATCAGAAGTCTCAGTGAAGGATTGAGAAGCGAAAACCCCGACGTTATTGATCAGTATATCTATGTGTTCCAGTTTTGTAATTAAGTCCTTTACAGAATTTGGATCACTGAAGTCGGCTGTTATTCCGGATACCTTTGCCGAAGGAATTTCCTTTTTCAATTCTTCAATAGCATTTACTATTGTTTCCTCATGTCGACCATTCAGAATCACATGAGCTCCTTCTTTAGCCAATAGTTTTGCAATGGCCAACCCAATTCCGGAAGTAGATCCGGAAACGAAGGCTGTTTTATTATTCAATAGGTAATCCATAGTTCAGAGTGTTTAGTTTGCAATTCCCCAAGGACTGAAGAAGACCCACAAGGCTAATACTGAGATAATTAAGATGATAGTCAGAATTACATCGGAAGTGAACACCAGTTTTGTCTTAATCCCTGACCTTTGAAATGTCACTAACCGCAATGACTCATCCGACTGAGGTGGGGTAAGACGACTCACGACCATCATTACCACCGCGCAAATGACAAACAGAATAATGGCGAAATGAAGAAAGCTAATGTCCAAAAAGATATTAACCAAAGAACCTTCTTTGACCTCAATGATTCTTTCCTTGCTCATAAATTCGATAACCAGGCGAGACACGCCTAATGCAAAACCCATCCATAAGGAAACAATTGCGCCCTTTGCATTGATCCATTTGAAGTATAATCCAAATAAAAACACCGCTGCAATGGGTGGCGAGATGTAGGCTTGAATACTTTGGAGATAAAAGAATATCCCTCCTCCCATGAGTGATTTCATGAAATCCAACCTAGACTTACAAATACCAGTGCGACCGTTGCCAATTGTCCCACCCAAACCAATTCTTTTTCAGATGCTTTTGGTTTGTATTGTTTATAAAAATCAATCGTAAATAAAGTAGATGAAGAGTTGAAAGCAGATGAAAGTGAACTCATTAATGCAGCAAGAAGTCCTGCGATTGCGAGGCCTTTCAGACCACTGGGAAGGAAACCGGTGATCATAGCCGGTAATGCATAATCCGCATTGGAAGTCGAAAAATCCAGCATCCCTTTTTGTAAAAGTGCATATGCGATGACACCCGGGATGAAGAAAATAAAAACAGGTAATAATTTTAAAAAACCAGCAAAGAGCGCTCCTCTTCGAGCGTTGCTGACGTCTCTTGCTGATAAGGTCCGCTGCACGATAAATTGATCCGTACACCAATACCATACGCCCAAGATTGGTGCACCAAATAACATTCCAGTCCAGGGATATTGTGTGTCTGTCATAGGGCGCCACAAGTTAAAGAAGCGCTCAAGTGGTGGGTTGCCCGGTTTGGTAGAGGCTTGTTCAATGGTCCTAATCATTTCATCCCAGCCGCCCAATTGAGCCAATCCGAAATAAGTAACAGCGCCACAACTCGCAATGAGTATAAATGCCTGTACCATGTCGGTGTAGATTACTGCTTTGAGTCCTCCCAGCACCGTATAAAATCCTGTTGCTAAAACGATGATAATGGCGCCTGTCCAAAAAGGTACGCCCATGGTTTCAAAAATTAGCGCGCCGGAGAAAATGATCAACGATATTTTTGTGATGACATAAGCAAGAATAGAAACTACGGATAGGTAATTTCGACAAGCTTTCGAGTATCGAAGCTCTAGAAATTCTGGCATGGTGTAAACGCCCGTTCGCAAATAGAAAGGGACAAATATCCACCCTAATAAAATCAGGATAAAGGCTGCGAGCATTTCAAAATTGGCCATGGGCATTTCTGCCCGAGCACCGGCTCCAGATACTCCTAAAATTATTTCTGAGCCAATGTTCGAAGAGAATAATGAAGCACCTATAACAAACCAACCTTCGTTTTTCCCCGCTAGAAAATAATCTACCGAACCTTGCTCAATTTGAGGTTTTCCATGTACTCGGGATGCCCACCACGCAATCCATAAAGTGATACCAAAATAGATTGCAATGATCAGCAAATCCCATGAACTCATATATTCCAGCATAAGTGAGGTTGAATTAGTGTGGGTTTTAGAATGAAAAAATGAGAAGTAATCTCTTTTCTAATTCAATAGAAAGAGGACTTCTCATTCAAGAGGTTATGTCACTACTAATATTTTTCAAGCCCCAGGATTTTTTTACCGAGCTCGCTTAATTTGGCCGCTTCATATTTTGTTTGTTCCCATTTCCTTGGATCGCCTGGAAAAGCATAACCCTCGGGTGCCATACGATTCTTCCAGGAATTAATTCTCCATTGTTTCAGCTCTTCATTTTCTTCCTCTGCCGGCATCATCGAAATGTATTGCGCAATTCTTACTTGGTCTTTCGAAAGGTTTGGTCGAATGCCATGAGGTTGTGAGCTGTTGAAGATGAGTAAATCTCCCGCCTGTAATTTTACCTTGACCAGCTTGTCTTCAAAACCGGTTACATCTGGTTTGAAATGATTTCGGTCCTCAGGCTGTGTTAATTTCCAGGTATCATAGGTGCGAAAAAGTTCTGGAATACATTGAAAGCCTCCCATGTTTTCGTCTTCTTGATCTGCTAAAGCTAAAACGCCTTGAACGTTTTGAGGCTTTGTATCCGGATCGTAATCCCAATGAATAAATCCTTTGTATTCAAAACCCGGTCTGATCGGAAAGTTTAAGTTAGCGCGATCAATCGTTACCCAAAGTTTTTCAGTACCCCAGATATCTTCAAACGCATCGTGAACCCGTTGCATCTGACGGTTCTCCCAAAGAAGCTGATGATTATACACTTCTACCATTCCGGTACCGACTAATTCTTTCATCTCCATATCGGCCCGGGGTGCGGTATACCAGGTAGAAGGGTCATTCTTATCTTTCTCTTCAAACTCCCACAAAAAATCAGCGGTTCGCAACGCCTGCTCACGAGGCACAGCATTTTTAACCACCACATAACCGTTAAGAATCCAGAAAGCCCAATCTTCTTCGCTTAAGATTCTCAGCGGTTTTCCATTGGATCGGTCATTCAATTTTACCTTGCTACTGGTAGTAGTAGATGGGTTACCGGGGATGTCTTTGTGATTCTTGTTCGGACTCTGCGTAGGAGCCATGGTCTTATGATTTTCCATTATTGGTTTGTTGGGTTTAAGTGTAGAATAAAGCTAAGGGAAGAGAGCACTCGATTTCTACTCCAATAATGATGGGTTTTTGAATCATATTGATATTTAAGGATCTATATGGACTATCATTAAGACAATTTTATGTAAATTTTGAAATGAAGACTGAATTAGAACGAATCATTGCTCATGAAAATAGCTCGCTTCGCCTGATGGTAAATCCCAATCTAAGTGACTTCTTTTTTTGGCATTTCCACCCGGAGTATGAGTTGGTATTTATCGATGGTGCAAGCGGAACCCGGCACGTTGGCAAACATATATCACGCTATGAAGAAAGTGATTTGGTTTTTATTGGTTCGAATATCCCGCATCTCAATTTTGATTACGGCATTAAGACTCCGTATGAAAAAATTGTAGTTTATTTAAAGCCAGAGTTTCTAAAAGAAGCTTTTTCGTCTACGCCTGAATTGCATGCTGTCCATCTCTTATTCGAAGAATCCAAACAAGGCGTTGCCTTTGGAAAGAAAGCAATACTGCTGGTGGGTGGTCGCCTTAAGAAATTACATACGTTGGGTTATTTCGAGCAGTTCCTGGAGATACTGAGCATCCTACAACTGCTATCAGAGTCCACTGAGAAAGAGTTGCTTCCCAATCATCAGGTAGAAAATCCGCATACTCTAAAAGAGCAAGGTAGACTTAAAACCATCTATCAATTTCTGGACGATCATTATCAGCGTAAAATTGAACTTTCGGAAATTGCCGATATGAGTAATCTGACTAATGCTGCTTTTTGTCGATACTTTAAGCGAATGACCAAGCTTACTTTTACAGAATTTGTTAACCATTATCGAATTGACAAAGCCAAAAACTTATTGCGACAGGATAATAATATCACTGAAACCTGTTTTCAATGCGGCTTTGAAAGCATATCCTACTTTAATAAAATCTTCAAGAAGGTAACAGGCGTCAATCCTTTAGCTTTTAAGAAAAGACATCAATCTTCGATTTGATCCTATGAATTTGGGAAATGATTAATATGAAATTCCTTAATCGCTTAAATACAATAAAGAGATTGTATGGCTGCATCGCCAACCAAATGGCTCCTAACTTGTGAGATAGGGTATTTTTAAATTTCTCTTTTGCTACGAATCGCTTCTGAAATCAGCTTCTTGAAAGATTGTGGTACAAGTAAAACCCTGAGCCGACGACGGTTGCTGATTTTATGAAGGTGAATTTAATAGATTTTTTTTTGTGGGCTCTAGTTGTGGGTTAATTCAGGTAGAGAGTGGTACGATCCCGCTAGGATCAGCTCCATTTTATGAAAATTGGCAGGATGAGTTTGTCTTTTTGAGGTACTTAATGGAGAGTTCCGAGGAAAGGAGTAAATAATGACAAAGACATTTCTTTTGACCTATTCAAGTGATATTGAGATTCACTTCCCTAAGTCCATTATTTCAGCTTTACTGTCTAATAATGCAGTATATGAGGGTTTTAAAAATATTTAAAGGATAGCCATAAAAATGCTCCGCTAAATGAGTGAGAGGGTAAATTTCTCAATTCCATAGGTTCCAAAAGAGGCTTTCTATTTCTTAGTTTCCGATTTTTTTTAGACTGACATTTAAATCTTAGTAATGCAGAGTAATTAATCAAAAATTTAAGTTCTTTTGTAGAAATTCAGTACTATAAATGCAGGCAATTTTGAATATAAATCATACTGGTATTCTCAGAAAAAAGAAAATTTCTTTTCTGGTTTTGTTGTTTTTTAGTTTTGGGTTTTTTCAAAAAGCTCAAGCTCAAAAGAAACTGGATCATATCACCCTTAATGATTCTGCATATAGGGAGGGCTATATCCAGTTCGACGCTAAAAATCCCACAACAAATGTATCTTTTAAGCGGAGGAAAAAAGATCTTTATGAGGATTACAGTATTAAAGAGATCTCTGAATTTTATGGAAAGTATAGAAGCTACCTGAGGAAGACCCTCGACTTTAGGGGGGAAATGGTCACTGTATTTTTGGAAAGACTTATTTATGACAATCCAACTATCTCAGTTTACAAATGGATGGATAAAAAAGGTGTTTTTTTTATAGAATCCGAGAGTGGATTATCCCTTCTTGGTGATGATTTCAGAGAAGAAATTTCCAATAAATTAGATGACCCCAGCATTTCGACATTAGTGGAAATTTCGAAGCTGAATTATACCAGTTTAAGTTACCTATTGACGGTTGCAAATAAAGGTGTGAAATCCCAGACTTTTAGTAGGTTTTTCAGGGTTAGTCCTCAAGTGGGTTTATCCTCTTTATCTCTCCAACTAGCCCTACCGACTCAAAACAACCTGCTTCAGCTTAGCGGTACTGGTGCAAATTTTGGACTTAATCTTGAATTCCTTCCAACCTATGATCGAAACCTCTCTTTGAATATTTTACCTTCATTCTTAACAGGGCGAGCCGCTGGTTTTAATACTTACACGGATGGGGAGTCAAATTTTGAAACAGATATTTATTTTAACTTTTCGAGTATTCAAATCCCTACTACAGTAAAGTATTATATTGAACTACAGCCAAATAGCTTTAGGGCCTTTGTCGAAATGGGTTACTTATGGTCTTCTTTGAAAGCGGAAGATGGAGAAATGGATATTGCTCAATTAAAGGAAAGTATCATTGCCACGGATTCCAGAGAATTTAATACTTCGGGAAATTATCATGGGATCATTGCAGGGCTTGGTTTTGAAAAATACCTGAAGAATACCATGGCATTTACCTTGGGAATTCGGTATTCGTCTCAAAGGAATACAAACTCCGAAAAAATGGATCAACTCACTCCATACATAGGTTTTAAGTTTTAATCGGTATGAAAAATAGTTATCTGATTTATATCTTTTTTGGGATGATATTCCTGACTTCATGTCAAAATGAGGATCAATTTACTCCCAGGATTTACCCATTTATTAGTAGTACAGGGGTAAATTCTATAGACGAAACTGGAACTAGTCTAGACTTCGAACTTAAGGATTTTGGTCTTGATCAAATCACCAGCTATGGGATTGAATTCTTAGAAACCGAACTAGTAGAAAATAGATTTAATACTGAACAATTCTATATTCGAGAAATAAAAGGAAAGCCTGATGGAGAAAGAGTTACGATCAAATTAACAAGTGATTTGGTGCCGAATAGAAATTATGTAGCTTATCCATTTGTAAAAACGGGAACTTCCAAAATCACAGGGAAGGGTATCCGGTTCACTGCTAAAGGCTCTTCGCCTCCTCAAATACTACGAATATCCAAAACAGTATTGGGATTGAATTCTTTTTTCGAAATAATTGGTAAGAATTTCAGTAGTAAAAAGGGATTTAATACAGTCGAGATTCCTGGGGCGGCGGAATTCTTCTCAGTCAATGTGCTTGACTATGCCACTGACACCTTGATTATTGGGGCATTTACACAAAATTATTATAAAGGAGATCCGGACAGAAAATTTGATTTGAAAGTTATTACTCGCAATCAATTCGTGATTGAGCCTGCCCATTTTTCAATCGATTACCCTAAGATATTGGCTATCAATATGCTTGATGTTAAATCTGGAGATGAAGTAATAGTTACACTAAATCTAGAGAATGATCCGACTATTCTTTACTTTACTCTCAATTGGGGTCTTTCAAACTCATTTCCACTTACACTTCAAAAAATTGGGGATAATTTGTATAAAACTAACATTCTGAATGATATTCCCGCTGGCAAGTATAAGGTTGGGTTATTTGCCGCCCAGGGTTATACCAGTAAGAATATTAGCATTGGCGGATCCACCCATGTGGAATATGATCAGGAATTAATAGTGCGTGAGTAGAAGTATCCATTTGTGTATTCAATAGTTCTGCTCAGGTTTAAAGTCTGAAGACTTCCAGAGTAAGGCTTGAATAAATCCTGTTTCAAGAAATATTGAAAATTTTGAGGTGTGGCCTGAAAATGATCTTGATTCTTTACCTCTGAAAAAACACCACCAAACCATCCTTTCCAGCCACTGCGATGTCGGTTTTGCCATCTTTATTCAGGTCCCCAGTTGAGAAATTGAGGCCGGTTCCTTTTCCCTCGCCCAATGGCCCATAACTGATGATGTTTTTGGTGAAAGAGCTGCCATTCCATTGGAAATAATACAAGCCTGCATCCTCTTTTCCTCCGGGATCCTTGCCGTTGTGGGCGCGGTAGCGCTTGCCAGTCAGGAGTTCCTTCTTGCCATCGCCGTCCAGATCGAGCCAGTCCATGGTATGGTATTGGGAATTGAAAGGGTCGATTTTATGAGTGATAAAGCTGATTTCAGTTCCGGTTTTCTTTTGCTCCAGCCAAGAAAGCCCGTAATTATGTCCTTGACCAACAATTAGATCTGCTAATCTATCCCCATTTACGTCGGTCACGATAATCGGAATACTTGCATCTCCCAATTGAAAAACTGGATGATGAATCCATTTTCCTGTTTCTAGATCAGATGGAGCTTCTAGCCAACCATCGGAAATAATCAAATCTCCTCGACCATCTCCATTTACGTCACCGAAACCCAAACCATGTCCCTGAGTCTCCCAAACTGGCATCTTCTTAAATTTTCCGGATTCGGTTTTTTGATAATAAGCCAATGGTTTTCTAGGGGTATTTGGCACAATCTCCAATGTGCCATCTCCGTTGATATCCCAAGCTTGCATTGTTTCGATATTTCCAGTTTCTGCGATTAAGTGGATAGGCCATTCTTTGGAACTGCCAGGATTCTCTTTCCACACGAGTTTGCCTTCAAACCAGCCTCCGCTGATAAAGTCGATCCGGCCATCTTCATTGACATCCATTGGGATGGTACCAAAATCCTCGTAATATTCACTAAATCTCTTGACTTGTCCGATCAGGCTTCGGTCTAGAAACCCCGGCCCTTTGTACCAATAACTACCCGAGACTAGATCGGGAATCCCATCATTGTCGATATCTATGATTCCCACAGATTCATAGCTTTCGAAGGCGATGAGTTGTTTTTCGAAGGAGATAGTTTGAGAAAAAACAGAAGAAAAGATAAAAGAGAAAAGGATAACTAGGAGATATTTCATGAAATCAAGATAGGGGAATTGTTGAATAAATGAATCCTGTGGGGTCTTTCACTTTAGATTCTTAGCAGGGGAGTAGCTAGGATTCGTCACCTGTTAGGTGAGTTGCTATTAGGCATTAATGTTCTTGTCTTATGTAATTGTATGCATTATCAATCCATCGGTGGAATACTTTATGCTGGTATGATTTTCAGCATTGCTGTAGTATGCTCTTTAAATGCATTGGATGCTTCCAAATACTTTTCCATAACATCCATTTTATCTCCGATTAGTGATGTGCTAAACTCCAATGCCCTTAGCATCATTCGGATATATGTGAAAGGATCGTTTTGACGGCTAAGTCGCCTCAATGCTCCAACATAATCTTCTCGATAAACCGTGGGAATAATAATTTTTGTTTGGCTGTTCTTTACTAATTCTGCATTCATCATCACTCTAGCGATCCGTCCGTTGCCGTCTAAAAAAGGATGCACTTCACTCACCAGAAACATCATGTAAATTGCTTTTGCAAAGGGATGTAACAATGCTTGATAATAGTCAAAGCCTTTGATTAGTGTACCTTTCACCAATGTGTGATCTACAAAATATGTTTCACCAGCTCTGTTGTTTTTATCCTTAAACTGCCCGGGCTTCATGGATGTCCTTGCATTCAATAATATCTTATGTCGGTATAAAAGTATCTCCAACATATTTTCGGCACTTGTTGGTGTGATACTCATTTCGGTTTTGTTGCTAACAAGCTTGTATGTTCCCAATACATCGTGTGAATCTTCATTACGACTAGGTATTGGTGTTTCTGTTTCTACAATTCGTCTTGCCTCTTCTAGCTCAAATTCAGTCCCTTCTATATAATTGGAAAAATAGGCTTCAAAAAAAGCAAAGTTGTGAAATGATAGGATGCTTGTGTTTTTCTCAGGATGGGTTGTAAATTCTTGTTGTTTCAATTCAACAAATAATTTCTCCAACAAGGGCAATCTTGAAGGGTCGTATGGATTTCCAAATGCCCTTGCGACAGCTATCGGTGATGATAATATTTTTGAAGGCTGTGTAGACAGCAATGCACCGATGAGTTTGTTTAATTTCTCAAACTCACTTTTCATTCCCAGTTGGTCAGCTATTACCCTTGCCTTGTCTCTTATCTCGTTTAATCCTGCTTCGCTTTTTACTCTTACAATGCTCTCCAATTTTTCTTCAATTTCAGCTATCGTAAGTGTCTTAGATTCAGCGCCTTTTTGGCGGCTCACTTGTAAATTTTCCAGTAATGCCCTTTCAATTTGCGAGGCAAATAATTCACCGGAAAAACGGTTGTCACCTTCTAATCGTGCTGGGCCTTCCATAAATCGAAGCTTAATACCCGGGAGGTTTATTTTTTTTGTGTAAGTGTAGGTAAGAAATATATGTCCCGATGAAGTGGGTTGAAACTCCACGGCCGACCTATGGCTAAGCAAAGATCCGGGATATAACTTGCCGAGTATAGTAAACAGATTCCGTCTAATGATCGATTCTGGACTATCGGTAAAATTAGGTGTATAAATCCGGGCAGCTATTTTTCGCAATTTTGCTGATTTTTCCAGCTTGGAAATTTGTTTACTAACCCGTGGGTCACTGGAAGAAAAAATTACTTCCTGAAGATGTATGGGTAAAATATTTTCCATTATAATCGATTCTCCCCAAAGTTTAGAGAATAATTTCCAATAAGAAATAGTTTATCGAAAAAAATTTCCATTAAAATAAAAAAATCTGAAATTAATGGAAGAAACATTCCAGCAAATAGCGGTTAGATTGAAATGTTGTCTTTGATGCGGTTAGGAACAGTCTGCAGACTCGTTACTTTCAACTATCGGGAGAGTTTGCCCTTTGAAACCTTGCTCATCATGTTCTGCTTTTCAATTTAGATTTCTTCCACTTGAAATCCTTCTTTACTGGCTAAATCGACAATGGCAGATATGTTATGTTTTCCCCATTGAGTTGAAACGGCAAATTTTACTCCATCGGAACTTTCTAAAATTTCGTCATTTTTAAGAAAATGTCTTTTGTCCGTTTTGTTGGCGTATTTTGTTTGTACAAACTCAAGTTCGTTAACAACTCCTGTCGAGCCTTGAAATTCATCAAGAAACACATTTTTCAGATTACTAAATGTTGTTGGTTTTCTTTTTAAATATTGTCCAACAAATTCCAAGACAAGCCTATTTTTAGAAAGTCTTATATTACCTCCACTTAGCCTATATTTTGTCGTGTCTTTTGAATTTCCGATTTCCGAGTTAGTCTGTTTGGGGACTTTTTGTTTTGGTGTTTCGATATTTTGTAATTCCGAGATATTTATTGTTATCTCGCTCAATGCATTGTCAATTAATTCCGCATCATATTCGTTTAAAAAATCTTGCTTTATTAACTCTAAAATTTTTGATTCATATTCTTCTGATAATATTCTGTTTGTGAGAAATTTTCCATCAGCTCTTCGGTTTATTTTCTTTAAAGAATTTTCCGTAAATGACTTTAGTAAATCGAAACTGAAATTTTCTTTAGTGAACAACTCTACAAATTTTTGTCCTTTTGTTTCTGTCTTTTCTATTTGGAATGTTTCGAGTAGAACTGGGTCATCGTGATTTGTTAAATCGCCATCGTAGAATATTTGTATAGCTTGACCAATTAAAACTCCATACTCAAGTCGTAATTGTCGCATATAAGAAAACAATTGTTGCTGAAATTTGGTCGTTAATGGAATGCTAGGTTGTTTGATTTCAATTACAAATAGATTTTTCTTTTCAGCTGAATTAATCACAAAATCAGGCATTATTCTATTAGATGCTCCAATTGGAAAAGATGGTCGAATTTGTATATCGCCCGTAAATTCTTTCCAGTTCAAAACTCTTAACGCTTGGATAACATTTTGTTCAAAATCACTTTCGCTAACTTCTGTTCCTAAATTCTCGGACAGTAAAAAGCATATTTCTTCCCATTTTTCATTCATTCTTGATGTTTTTTTTACGTTTTGCCGTCTTACCTATTACTTTAAATTTTGGCTTTCCACTTAGCCAATTTGGCCAAGTATATACACCTCTATTGCTATTGTTACTTCTCCATCGGGTGAATCTTCAACAATTCCGAGGGATTCCAAAAACCTTCTTTATTCTTGATTTCCTCACGGATTAGTTTGACCAGTTCAGGCGTCACCGCAGAAGCATTATTTCCAAAAGAATTTCGCACATAGGTGATCACCGCGGCAACTTCCGTATCGTCGAGCATCCCTTCATAAGGAGTCATAGGCACCTGTCCGGGATAGATCTTGCCAGCCACTTCCATTTGGCCCATGATTCCTTTTAGGACAAGTTTGATCATACGTTCTGGGCTGCCAGTGACCCAAGGCGTGCCTCGAAGTGGGGGAAATTGTGAAGCTGAAAGTCCGCCACCATCGGATTGATGGCAAGTGGAGCAGTAGCCTTCACGAGCGTAAATTTCTTTTCCAAGTATAAATAATTCCCGTTCGGAGCCTTTCAGATTGGACTTGATGTCCTCTTCTTTTTTCTCTTTCACCGAAAGTCCGTTGATGTGGGCCACTGCAGTTTCCAATGTCCCTTTGATCCAAGTTTCATCCTGTGGTTGATTTGCGGCTTCTTCCAGAATAGGCAGACCTTTTTCCCTCGGGAGCCAGCTTGCAGCTGCGATCGCTTCCATACGTACTTGTCCATTAATGTCTTTTGCGGAGGCCAGCAAGAGATCTGTTTGGTCTTTGACTTGATGTCCGGTGTAGCGAAGCACTCTTACAGCCGCTGCTCGCGCCCGATGATTATCTGACTGAAGCAATTGTCGAAGCAAGTCTTGATTTAACTTATTAATTCCCCAAGTCACCCAAAGCCCTTCTAAAAGATTATGAGTGTAGTTTGGATCTCTTTTATCGAGATTAGATATCCAATTGGATATAGCATCAGAGACTTCTTGTGTATTTCTTCCGCGCAGTTCCCTACGAGTTCGATAGCGGCTGCGATATTCGGGAAGTTTTAGATTTTCCAAAAGTTCAGGAATACTTGCCCCATCGATTTTGGCTGGAGTCACAAGTGCTCTACCCGGATAGGTGACCCGATAGACCCGTCCATGCACATGATCTCTCAGCGGATCACGGGCATTGTGCTGCATATGACCAATCAGGATATTATGCCAATCTACTATATATAGTGAGCCATCGGGAGCGATTTCCATATCCACAGGTCGGAAATTCCGATCTGTCGAGTATACTAAGTCCTGGCGGTATTTGGTGTGAAAACCAACTTCATCTTCCACCATTTGATGTTGCTTGGTACCCAAGTAACCGATGGTATTATTGATGATCATATCTCCCTGTACTTCGTCGGGAAAGTGGCGACTATGTATGAATTCCAATCCTGATGTAGGACGAACCATCTGCGCTTTTTCGATCAAGTTTGGACCTTTGTAATTGGCATTACCATATCGAGGCAAAGTAGATCCCGGGAGCATCCAGTTCACATTTGGACCGGAAGTTTCAGCGTAGAAGTTTTGTCCCCATTCGTCAAAAGCAATTCCCCAAGGATTGGGGATACTCACCTGATTCACCCGCTCCAGTTTGTGTCGCTTGGGTTCGTAGCGGTAAAAACCGCCATTGGTCGCACGTACCGGACCGTAAGAGGTCTCTACATTGGAATGTAAAAAGACACCTTCTGCCATGTAAATAGCCCCGGATTCATCAGTAGTGAAAGCCGAAATGGCATGATGAGTATCGTGGTCGTCAAATCCGCTGAGTAGGATTTCTTTTCGATCGGCTTTGTCATCTTTATTGTCATCAATCAGCAGAATCAGATTATTTCCCTGAGAAACGTAAACTCCTTCCGGGGCTAGCTCAAATCCAACCGGAATATGCAGATCATCCGAAAAAACGGTTTGCTTATCTGCTTTGCCGTCATTATTTGTATCCTCCAGAATGATCAGTTTATCCTTGGGGCGAGGATCTCCGGGTTTATAATGCGGATAGCTGGGCATAGTCGCCACCCAAAGTCTACCTTTGTTGTCAAATGAGATCTGGACGGGGTTAGCCAAGTCGGGAAATTCTGCTTCGGAAGCGAAAAGCTCAATCTTATACCCTGGAGCAGTTTTGATCTCTTTCAGCGCATCTTCGCCGTATTTATATTCAAGAGTCCCATTTTGGTCAGGATTGTAATTGGTTTTAACCTCAGGCAAATTGCGAGTTTTGGCATCTGCGGTGGTTAGATCTTTGATTTCACCTTTGGTAGCCATCCAGATTGCGGTATCTCGGATAGCGGTCATCTGACGAATTTTTTCCAATTCAAAAGGATAATTATCAGGTCCAAAAGGATCGTATCGACGTCCAAATACGTGAACTCCGTTTGGGATTTTATAGTCATTGAGCCAAAGCCAATTTTTCTCTGTAACGGCTTTTTCTATTGCTTCCCGATTTGCTTCAGCTTTGAGGGGGGCTTTGCCAAAAATCTCATCAGCCAGCAATGTGGCAAATTTTTCATAGCCTAATTGATTCAGTTGCGACCCGTCAATGGTTAGATCTAAATCCGATTCTGCGTACCATTTAAGGCTTGGAGTGAAGGCATCTACAAAAAGTATTTGGTTTTGATCGGCCACTTCAGCCATTGCTTCGGTGTAGAGTTCGATTAATTCATTTTGTGCTTTTCCGTCAGGTACATCAATTTCAGACGACATATCTTCGATTGCGATTGGAGATACCAGAGCCAACTGAGGCAGCGTATCTCCGTTGTAATTTTGACGTTTGCTATGCTTGATCCATGCGTCCAGTTCTGCTTTGTAGTTTTCTAGGCCGTCTGCTCCCTGAAAGGATTCATTTAAACCAAAAAATCCGATTACAACATCGGCTTGAAGTCTAGTGAGCCACTGATCTGGTTTTTCTAAAAACCCCTCTGAACCCGATGGGGTGGCATATTCCTGCTGATAATCTGCTGCACCGGGGAAAGCCCAAGGATCATTGGTGCCTGATCTGGCGCGAAAGCCTGGAGTATCTCCGGGATCGGCCATGTTGCGGATAATCAAGTCTCTCTCGGGATAGCGAAGATAAAGCTCCGTTTCAAACGTGTTATAATCCATCATTCGAGAGGCAAGATTATTACCTACAAGAGCGATCGTGGTGTTTTTTTCGAGTTCCAGCGTTTCTTTATTTGTGCATTGAAAAGCGAGTCCTGCAAGAAATACAATTGTGAACAGTCGAATTTTTAATTTATAGGTCATTTAGCGGGTCAATTAGATTCTAATTATAGTGAAAAAGTAATTGGATTTCAATTAATTGGAGATGTCCTTATTTTTTTTTAGTCAAAAAAAAACATGAGATTTTGTAAACTCTAAGGCAATAAGTTTTAAATAATATTCAAAATGATTTGTTGTGATACTATCCTGTAGTATCCTGTTACTTTTTAATTTTTTGAAGTCATAAATAATTGAAAACCAGTACTGTGCAGGATAGTCTCTGAAAAGGTAATCTAGTAATTGGCATAGATAATTCACTTTTAACACAAACCCAATCTTATGAAAGAACAATTTCAAACTAAGGTAAAAACCCGGTTAATTGGGTTAATGCTGCTAATGCTATTTACTACCTTGACTGCACTGGCACAATCGGCTAATGTATCAGGTACTGTAAAAGATGAAACAGGAGAATCCGTCCCGGGTGCCACTGTAGTAGTCAAAGGAACTCAAACGGGAACTGTAACCGATCTTGATGGTAATTTTTCGATTAAAGCTGCTCCTGGTGATATTCTGGTGGTAAGTTTTATCGGGTATTCAGCCAGAGAAATCACCGTCCAAAGTGGTCAGACTGTTTACGATATTTCTCTGGAAGATTCTATGTCTGACCTCTCAGAGGTAGTGGTAGTTGGATATGGATCTCAACGAAAAGCAGACATAACTTCTGCTGTCTCCGTAATCAATATGGATGCCATTGGGAATGTCCCAACAACAAACGTCTCAAGACTCCTTCAAGGTCAGGCAGCGGGTGTTGAAGTAAGACAACAATCAGGACGGCCAGGAGAGGAAATGCAAATTAGGATTCGAGGAATAGGCTCCTTAGGTGCAGGTAGTCAGCCATTATATGTTGTGGATGGGTTTCCAATAGGAAATTCTTTAGGACAAAATGTCAACCCTGCGGATATTGAAACCATTACTGTATTGAAAGATGCTGCTTCCACCTCAATTTATGGAGCAAGGGGATCTAACGGGGTAGTTTTGATTACAACCAAAAATGCAAAAGAAGGGAAAGTGGGTCTAGAAGTGATTGTAAATCAAGGGGTAACTAACTTACCGGACAATCGAAGAACCAAAATGATGAATGGTGTGGAATTTGCAACATTCAAAAATGAAAGCTTTGTAGACAGGATCCGCTATTTCAGTAAAAGAGAACCTTTAATTGAGGAGATCCCACTGGAATTTAGGTTCCCGGAGCAAACTGCTATAAGTACAGATTGGTTTAACGAAATTCTGAATCAAAATGCAAAATTCCAGAACGTCAATGCCACGCTGACTGCTGGTAAAGGAGACATCCGCTCGTTGGTTTCAGTTGGTTATGTCAATCAAGAAGGAGCAATAATCAAAACTGATTTTGACAGATTCAATGTCAGAGCGAACGTGGATGGCAAAATCAATGAGTTTTTAACTATGGGAGTTAATTTGTCGGCATCCCATTCCAGAGAAAATTTTGCTCCGACCGACGGCCGTAGCGCAATTATAGGTAGAGCTCTTTGGGCAGACCCAAGATATCCTGTTTACAAAGAAGACGGTACTTTCAACCCGTACATTGGAGGAACAGGTGGGGTTTTCGGTACTGCCAATGTGGTTCAGGAACTATATGAAACGACTCGGGACCTTAACACTAATAATTTGATGTCCAATGCATTTCTGGAAGTGTCGTTTTTGAAAAACTTCAAGTTCAGAACCGTTTTAAATGCAAACCTCACTGGATCTAAGCAGAAAGAATTCAGACCGTCCACTTTGGCAGGTGGAGGTTTCAATCAACCCCCTCCACGAGAGGCTACGCTTATGGAACGTACTGTGGAAACTATGAATATTTCGGCTGATCAATTGCTTTCTTATTCAAAGACAATTCAAAAACACAGAATTGACGCACTCCTAGGGTTTTCAGCCCAAGAGGAAAATACCAGTTTCCTTCAGGGGAATGGAAACGAATTCGCAAGTGATAAAACCAAATCTCTGAATGCGGCTGTACGAACCACTTCCACCTCGGGTGAATTTGGCTGGAGCTTGCTAGCCTATTTTGCAAGAGCCAATTATGCCTACAATGACAAATACCTCTTCTCAGCTACATTCAGAAGAGAAGGAAGTTCCAGATTCGGTGCAAATAATAAGTATGGTAACTTCCCCGCTTTTTCGGCTGGTTGGAGACTTTCTGAGGAAAATTTCTTCCCAAAAACCAGTTGGATCACGGATCTGAAACTAAGAGGTAGTTATGGTATCACGGGTAATAATGCCATAGGTAATTATTCAAGTCAAAGTGTAATGAGAGCTTCCAACTATGTATTTGCAGGAAAAATCGCAACCGGCCAAATTCTTTCAAATTTCAGTAACAGTTTCTTGGGATGGGAGCAATCCCAACAAACTGACATTGGACTAGACTTATCCTTGTTTGAGAATAAGGTAATACTTACAGCAGAGTACTATAACCGTATTACTAACAACATGCTACTCTCGGTTGAGATGCCTTCTGTCTCTGGTTTTACCCAATCCTTGGATAACGTAGGAAAAGTAAAAAACATTGGATTAGAACTTGGCATAGACTTCCGAACCAAAGTGAGCAGGGTTAATCTGAGAACCAATCTAAACTTGACCTTCAATAGAAATGAGGTTCTTGAATTAAGAGGAGGTGCAGATGCCATCTGGAGCGGAAGTTTTTATGGAAGCTACAATGTTTCAAAAGTAGGAAGGCCGATGGCTATGCTTTATGGATATAAGATGATGGGAATCTTCCAAACTGATGAGGAAGTTAAAAATTGGCCTACTCAGGACGGAGCTATTCCCGGTACCTACAAGTATTTTGATGCGACCGGTGACGGGGTAATCTCCTATGATCAAAGAGACATGATTGAGATAGGAAACCCTCACCCGGCAATGCTCCTAGGTTGGACCTTAGGGGGTGATGTGGGAGGATTTGATTTCAATATCCTATTTACAGGAGCCTTTAACTACGATATGATGAGAAATATTGAAGCCACTACTATGAACATGGACGGAGTATTTAATATTCTTCAATCAGGAGTGAATCGATTTAGATCCGCTGATATGCCTGGAGACGGAAGAGGTGCTACTTCAAATACCTGGAAATGGCAGAGGGAATCGAACTCAAGATACGTTTATGATGCTTCACATGTTTGGTTGAGAAATATCACGCTAGGATATTCCTTACCTCTGAACGTAATCAAGTTTAAAACAAGATTGTTCTTTAGTGGGGAGAATTTATTCCTATTTACTGATTACCCAGGAACCAATCCCGATGTAAGCACAGGAGGAGGAATAAATATTGGGAGAGATGATGAAGCTTACCCTGTACCAAGAACTTTTACACTTGGAGCAACTATCAGTTTTTAAAACAAAAAAAAGAAATATGAAAAAGATACTTATATATTTTCAGACATTGATTTTAGTTGTTGGTCTTGGTTCTTGTGGAGAGGACTTCCTTGACAAGACCGACCCTACGGCTTTGGTTTCCGACACATTCTATGGAACAGACCAGGAAGTAACGCAAGCCGTAACAGGAATTTATGGAATGCTGCGGGGTTACTTTAATAGTCACTGGCAATTCACGGAATTCATATCCGATAATACAACATTACATTTTAATGTTGGAAATAGAGGGCAAGGACCGGCATTGGAGGCTATTGAATACTGGCAATACAATGCAGGAACGCCAAATTTTGCCTCGCTTTATAATAACACTTATAGCATTATGGTAAACATCAATACCACTTTGGAGAAGTTGAAAACATCCACAGCCAGCCAAGCCATCAAAGATCGGTCAGAAGGTGAATTAAAAGTAATGAGAGCTTATTTATACTTTGATTTGGTGAGGTTATTTGGGGATGTCATTATTGTAACTGAACCAATAAAGACCCCTGCTGATGCATTTCAATTACAGCGAAGTCCTTCAGAAGCAGTTTATAGTTTGGTTTTAGCTGATCTAAGTGATGCGATAAATTTACTTCCACCCAATTACCCAGCAAACCAAGTCGGAAGAATAACCAAAGGAGCCGCATTAACTATGCAGGGAAGAGTGAGACTACATCGTAAAGAATACCCGGAGGTAATTAATTCATTAAAACAAGTCCTTAATCTTGGATATAACCTACTTCCTAACTACGCAGACGTGTTTAGACCTGGAAATAAAAATCACAAAGAATCAATTTGGGATGTTCAATATCAAGGGGAAAACTTGTTCGGAGTCAACAGTTCTTTCATCTACACCTTTGCTCCTCTCGCTTCACAAGGGGCGGTAATTAAATTCCCGGGGCAAGATGGAGGGGGTTGGAATACCCCTTCAAAAGAATTTATATCCCTTTACGAACCCGGAGATGTTCGTAAGTCAGTCTCTCTTAAAGAAGGATATACCAGCAATAGCGGAGCATGGGTACCGGTACCATTCATTAACAAGTACAATAATCCACATTCCATCCGTGGTGTAACCGATGATAATTGGCCAATAATCAGGTATTCTGATGTGCTGTTGATGCTATCTGAGGCAATCAACGAGACAAGTGGTCCTACATCAGAAGCATATGAGTACCTGAATTTGGTACGCGTGAGGGCGACACTTTCTCCGTTAAATGGTTTGGACAAAAATCAGTTTAGAATGGCGGTACTAAAAGAAAGAAGAATTGAACTTGCATTTGAAAACCACCGATGGTTTGACTTGAAGAGAACGTTGAGTCCCTCTGAAATAAAAACTTTACTCAATGCATACGGCAAAAAAGAGCGAGAAGACCCAACCACCAGTCGGGGCGGTATACCTTTCTCCCAAGAAGATTACACCTTTGAGGAATACCAAGTCCTCTTTCCAATCCCTGCAGACCAAATCCGTATCAATCCTGCAACTACACAAAACCCCGGTTATTGATTTGATGTAAGTATCCCCCAAAGATTTGATTATCCGTTTGTTTTCCTTTACCAGTTAATAGTTTTAAGTTGAAAGACTAATTGGAGGGAAAAAGATGGATAATCAAGTTTTTATAAAATTATAATAAATAGATGCCTTTAAAAATGAAATCAACGCCGAATAGTAAGAGAAATTTCTCTCTTTTGGGAAAGGTGCTGATCACCTCCCTTTTTGTTGTGATTCCATTCTATTCATCATTTGCCCAAGTTTTTGGACAGACCATCTCTGACTTTTGGCTTTGGCAATTCTTTGGAAGACTCCATCCGATGATTGTTCATTTTCCGATTGCCTTGCTGATTTTTGCGGCAGTATTGGAATTAGTTACTATTAGGAAGTACAACTCTAAATTTCGTCTTGGGATTCAGGCTTTGGTCTTGATTGGAGCAGTCAACGCAGTAATTGCGGCGATGTTTGGATGGTTGCTGGCAAACTCGGATGGCGTCCAAGGTGAACTCCTGGACTTGCATTAGCAGGTGGGAATAGCTACAGCAGTTCTGAGTTTATTTGTTCTTTTCTTTCTGTATAAAGCTGGGAAAAATCCGCTCCTAATCAGGTCAAACTTTTTCGCACTTCGCGATTCATTGCTTGTTTGGGGGTGTCAGTTATAGGACATTTCGGAACCTCATTGACACATGGAGAGGAATTCCTCACCGAGGTACTACCTTGGAATGAAGAATTCAACGCACCCCAATCACTGACTATCAACCTTGCCGAATTTGCTTCTGATCTTTCAGAAAATCAGTAAATGCTTTTAGTGACTAATGTTCGATCTGTGCTAGCCCACAATTGCTATAAATGTCATTCAAGTTCAAAGATCGAAGGGGAACTCAGGCTCGATGAGAAAGAATACATCTTTAAAGGCGGAGAAAATGGCCCAGTTATATCTCCTGGAAACCCTTCCCAAAGCGAATTGGTTCGGCGAGTTTCGCTCTCCAAGAACCATAAAGATGTTATGTCCTCCAAAGGTAAATTGTTTTCAAAAGAAGAAAGCGCACTTCTTACACTTTGGATTGGAAAATCCCATTGATCGTTGGGTGGATCAGTATTTCAAAGCAAATGAAATTGACTGGAATGTGATGGTCGATGATCGGACTTTCCTTAGAAGGATCTATCCTAAAAGTCGCAGGCTGTATTTTTGAAATTGAGGTAAGCTAAAAATAGTAGCTTGGCGGTAGGTGAATGGATTAAATACATCATTTGGGTCTTTTTAAGGCTTAAGTCCCCCTTTCCCCCATC
>Ga0335398_10003178_pt1 | contig 24549 bp, 11 predicted proteins | sample BON03_FD_205742 | JGI IMG/M metagenome (GOLD analysis project Ga0335398, IMG submission 205742) | Freshwater microbial communities from Lake Bonney liftoff mats and glacier meltwater in Antarctica - BON-03 (spades assembly) (version 2) | ecosystem: Environmental > Aquatic > Freshwater > Ice >... | reverse complement strand
CCGCCCCCGCCGCCGCCGCCCGAGCCCGCCCCCCCCGGCTTCCCCGCGCCTGCGCCCCCGCCGTACCAGAGCTGCCGCATCGCCCGCGCCACCTCCTCCACGGGCGCGTCGTCCATCACGCGCGACACCATCTCGGCCGCCGTCTGCACCAGGTCGGCCGCGCCCGCCAGCTCGGCCACGTCCCGCGGGCCCAGCGCCATGGCCTGACCGAGAGCCCGCGCCAGCTGGGGCTGCGCGGCGCCCGCGCGCACGAGCGCCGGCACCGTGCCGACGATGGCGGCGTCCACGTCCATCGCCAGGTTGGCCAGGGCGTCGGCCGTGCGGTTCTCGGCGCGCGGGGCGCTGTCGATCGCAAACGCCGGCAGCGCGGCGATGTGCGCGCGGGCGCGCGTCGCCAGCACGACCAGCTTGGGGTCGCGGACGGCGTACCGCCCGCTCGTCTGGCGCACGATCAGCTGCGAGTCGCCCACCGCCAGCACGTCGCACGCGCCGAGCCGGCGCGCGCGCGACAGGCCGGCGATCAGGCCCCAGTACTCGGCCTCGTTGGAGGTGGTGCCCTGCGCGAGCGAGCGGCAGCCGAGGAACAGCGGCGCGCGCCCGGGCGCGCCGTCGGCGCCCGGGCGGTCGCGGTCGTAGAGGGCGTAGCCGTAGCCGCTGTAGCCGACGGGGTTGCCTCGCGTGCCACCGTCAAACTCGAGCCGCACGCGCAGCGGCCTCGAGTTTGGCGGGCTTGATGCCGTTCCTGCCGTTGCGCCTGCTGCTGCCGCTGCCGCTGCCGCTGCCGCTGCCGCTGCCGCTGCCGTGGCCGTCGCCGCTGCCGCGCCCGGGTCTTCTGCCCGCGGCGGCACCGCATCATGCCCCTGCCCCTGCTGCTGCTGCTGCTGCTCCACCTCCTCTTGCTGCTGCTGCGCCGCCGACTGCGCGAGCAGCTGCCGCCGGACGTCGGCGGACGGGGGGAGGCCGCCGGTCGGCGCCGGCGCCGGCGACGCGCCCGCGTCCGTGCGCAGGCGCTTGGGCGGCGGCGCCTCGGCCTGCTGCGCCGCCAGCGCCCGCGCCTGGGCCCGCGCCTGCGCCTGTTCGCTCGACTCGACGGCGCAAGCGGCGGCGGCGGCGGCGGCGGCAGCCTCTGCTTCGGCGGCGGCGGCGGCGGCAGCGGACGGCGGGGCCGGCGGCGCTCGCGCGGCGCTCGCGAGACCGGTGACGGCGCCCACGACGGCGCCGGTCTCGTCGACGTCCAGGCCCGCGGCGCGGAGGAACTCGACCGCCTCGGCCTGCGTGTTAAACCCCTTGAATAGAGCTCTCGGCCACCCGGTGACGCTCGCCAGACAGTCCGGCCAGTGACGGAAGACGCCCACGGCCCTCCCTGTAACGACAGCGTAGTAATTCTTGCCCTTCTTGCCCATGGTCGTGGTGGACAGGCGGCGCGGTGTTGGTGGTGGTCATGCGATGTTCCTCGCGACACGGAGGGAGGGGCGAGCTTGTGCGCGTGAAGAGAGAGACGTTCCTTTTTTGAATCCACCGGCGCGCGCCGACGTCGCGCCCCTTTTTTGGAACGATCGGCGCCGCCGTTTTTTCGGCGGAGCTTCCAGGGAGCTCACTCTCTCTCTCTCCTCAACTACATCGCCACACAGACACACACACAACCGCACCAATCCAACCGATCACCTCCGCTTCCGCCGCGTCGCTCGCCGTAGCGTCACGTCGTCGCCGCCGCTCGCCGCCGCCGCCGCTCCGAAACAAGAAACAACTATGCTCATGCAAGCGGCCGCAGCGATGCTCAAGCACGCCACGCCGCTGCGCGCCCTCGCCGCCCGCCCGCCCGCCGCCCGCCCACTCGCCAAGCGCTTTTTCGGCCTCGGCGGCAACGCCAGCGACAACGACCCGAAGGTGCTCGAGCGCGAAAAAGCGCGCAACCTCAGCGGCGCCACCGAGCGGGCGGGCGAGTCGCTGCCCGGCTCCGTGCCGGACGCGGACGGGTGGAACCCGCAGCTCGCGTCCGACGCCGAGGCGGTGGTCAAGGCCGAGCGGGCGCCCGACATGGCGATGGAGGAGCTCGTCGAGTTTACCGTCCACACCGTGTTTAGCGGGACGGGGACGGCGGCCAAGCCGGCTGCGGCGCAGGCGCAGGCGCCGACGACGGCGGCAGGGGGGGCGATGGCGGCGCAGGGCGGAGGCGAGGAGGAGGGGGCCAAGGGCGGCGGCGCCGGGAAGGGGGCCAAGGGCGGGGGCAAAGGGCACGGGGCCGCCGGCGGGACCAAGAAGGGCCACGGCGAGTGAGAGAGAGACAGAAGAAAGACGGCCGTTTGCGGCGCCCGGCCGCAGTTGCTCTCCTCTCTCCATGAGCGCACCGCCATCCCCCCCCTCCTCGCACGCCCCCCGCTAGTCGCACAAGATACGAGAGAGAGAGAGTGAGAGGGAAAGACGCGGCCACGAGCGCATGGTTGAGAGATAGACCCGTGCTTGTTTCAATCTCCAAAGGTGGTTTGATTTTGTGAAAGATGGTGCGCAAACGGGAGAGGCGGCGGGAAACGACAAAGGTTGGGCGACCGTCAGAGGCCGCGGCCGCCGCGAGCAGCAGCAGCAGCAGCAGCAGCAGCAGCAGCAGCAGCAGCAGCAGCAGCAGCAGCAGCCGCGGCAGCCGCAGTTGCCCCGGCGCTGGCCGCGTTGGCCGCCGCACTGCGCAGCGGGGCCGGCTGAGGCTGCTGCTTGTGCTGCAGCTTGCTCGGCCCCGCGCCCCCCGCCGCCGCCGCGCCTCCTCCGGCCGCCGCCGCCGCTCCTTCGCCGCCGCCGCCAAAGCGGTAGCGCGAGCCGCCGCCGAACAGCACGCCCGCGTAGTCGCGGCCGGGCTGCACGACGATAAAGTCGTCCAGGTCGCCGTACGAGTCCTCGTCGTCGCCGGAGGGGCCGCCGCCGGAGGCCTCCTCCCCCTCGCCGCCGGCGACGGCGCCCCGCCCCTCGCCGCCCGCTTCCCCTTCCTCCCCCTCGCCCTCCTCCTCCTGCTGCTGCGGCCGCTCCTCGCGCGCGTGGACGCGCCTGCGCTTGCCCCCCGCCCGCCCGCCGCGCTGCTCCGCCAGGCACGCCGCCACGTAGCTGTTGCGCCCGCGCGCGATCTCCGCGGCGGCCGCCGACGCCGGCGACAACGCGGGGCCGCCGGCGGCGGCGGCGGCAGCGGCCTCTCGGGCGGAGCGGCCGCCCGCCCCCCCCGACGCCGCCGCCCCTGCCGCCGCCGGCGGGGGGGCCCGGTACCCGGGGGGCACGACGCGCTTGCCCGCCTCGCCCAGGTAGGGGAGGCCGAGGCCGCGGCGCAGGTGGCAGCGGATGTAGGCGCGGTCGGTGCCGCAGAGCCCCTTCTTGGCCTGCACGCACGCGGGGCAGCGCAGGGAGTTGACAGGGGCGCCGCCGCCACCGCCGCCGCCGTCCTTGTCGTCGTCGTCCTCCTCCTCCTCCTCCTCCTCCTCCTCCTCGTTGGGCGTCGTCTCGTCGTCGCTGGCGCGCCTGCGGTGGCGCCGCTGCTGCTGCTGCTGCTCGCCGTTGCCGGCGCCGCCCTCTTCCTCCGGCTCCTCGTCGGAAGTCTCGTCGTCGTCGCCGTCGTCCAGGCTCTCGCTCGGCGCGGCGGGCGGGGGCGCGGCGGCGCCGCGGCGCAGGCGCGCGGCCGACGAGGGCGGCACGGGCGCGGGCGCGAGCTGCGGCGGCGGCTGCGGCTGAGGCGGCGGAGGGGGAGGGGTAGTGCGCGCCAGGGAGCGAGAGGCGGCGCGCGCCGAGGCGCGTGGGGCAGCAGGGGCAGCAGGCGCAGCAGGTGCAGCAGGTGCAGCAGGGGCTGCAGGGGCTGCTGCTGACGGCGGCGGCGGCGCTGCCGCCGCAGGGACGGCAGCAACAGCGACCGCAGCCACAGGCGCCGCCCCCGCCCCGGGCCGCGGCCGCCGCAGGCAGCGGACGTAGGCGCGGTCGGTGCCGCAGAGCCCCTTCTTGGCCTGCACGCACTCGGCGCAGCGGCTGGTGAGCCTGGGCGCGCCGCTGCCGGCGTTCGCCGGCGGCGTTGGCGCGGCGGCGTGGGCGGCGCCCGGGCTGGGCGCGGGCGCGGGCGCAGGCGCGGGCGCAGGCGCCGGCGCGGGAGGCGCGGCCTCAAGGCGCGCGGGTTTTGCGGCGGTCGCGGCCTGCGCATGAGGGCCATCGCAGGCTGACGCGGGGGCCGCGGCGCGGGCGGCGGCGCGCCCGCGGGCCTCTGCCGCGCGCGCGTCGGCCGCAGCCCCCGCCGACGCCGCCGCCTCGACCGCCGCCAGCGACGCGCGGTGCGTGCGCTGGCTGCGGCGCTCGCCCCCGTTGGCACCGGGCCGCGCGGGCGATGCGGAGCGGGAGCGGGAGCGCGAGCGCGGCTGCGGCGGGCCAGCCGAGGCGGGGGCAGAAGCGGCTGGAGGGGCGGGTAGCGGCGGCGGCGGCGGCGGCGGCGGCGGCGCGGGCGGCGGCGCGGCAGGCGGCGGAGGCGGAGGAGGCGGAGGAGAGGCGCGCGGCGGCGGCGGCGGCGGCGGCGGGGGAGCTGCAGGAGCGGCAGCCGCCGCAGCCGCTGGCGCCGCCTGCCAGCCCTGCCCCTCCTCTCCGAGCGCCTCGGCCGCGGAAGCAGAGGCAGACGCGGATGCGGCCGCAGCAGCGCGGGCAGCGGCAGCAGCACCAACAGCAGCGGCAGCGGCAGGAGCGGCGGCGGCAGCGGCAGGAGCGGCAGCGGCAGCGGCAGCAGCGGCAGGAGCGGCAGGAGCAGCGGCAGCGGCACGAGCGGCAGCGGCGGCGGCGGCGACGCCACCACGAGGCCGCCGCAGGCAGCGCACGTAAGCCACCTCGGTGCCGCAGCGCCCCTTCTTGGCCGCCACGCACACCTCGCACCGCGAGGCCGCCGGCGCCGCAGCCGCTGCCGCCGCCTGGGGGGCCGCCGTCGTTGCCCTGGGGGCGGTGGCGGCGCGCGGGGCCAGCGACGGCTCGGGCGTGCCCGCCGCACCGGCCGCGCCGGGCGAGGCAAGCGCGGCGGGCAGGGGCACGACGCGGCAGCCGCGCGGGGAGGACGCCAGGTCCAGCTGCCGGAGCAAAGGCTGTTTCTGGTGCTGCGGCTGCGGCGATTGCTGCGGCGGGTCCGGGTCCGCGAACGCGGGGGAGAGAGCCTGCGCCGGCGCCGGCGACGGCGGGACGGCGGCGGCGGCGGAGGCGGCGGGAGGCGACACGGGAGCGGCGCCGCCCCCCTCGCCCAGGTCTTCCTCCTCGTCGTCCTCGTCGTCCTCCTCGTCGTCGTCGTCGTCGTCCACGATCATGCCCGGCAGCAGGTCCTCGTAGGCCTGCGGGTCCTCGAACCGGCGCGCCGCCTCCTCCTGCCCGGCGGCGGGCGCGTTTTGCCGCGAGGTGGTCGGCGGCAGCTGACGCGGCTGCAACGGCTGGCGCGGCGGCCCCCCTGCTGCTGCTGCCGCCGGCGCCTCTTGCGGCCGCTGCTCCTCCTGCCGCTGCTGCTGCTGCTGGTGCTCGCCCTCGCGCTCCATCATCGGGTCGTCGCCGTCGCCGTCTTCCGCCAGCAGCAGCAGCTCGCCCGCGGCCTCGGCCTCGGCGATGGCGGCCGCCACCTCGCTGGTCGGCGCCGAGCAGGCGGCGCGCGAGGCGTCCGAGAGCGCCGCGACGACGCTGCGGGCGGCGGCCGCGCGGGCGGCGTCAGCCGCGGCGGCGGCCGGGTCGGCGGCGGCGCGCGTTCGCGCGCGCGCGGGCGTGGTCGTGGCCGTGGTCGTCGCCGCGAGCGCCGCGTAGAGGGCGTCGCGCCGCTGGACAAAGGCGGCGGCGTCCTGGCGCAGGCGCGCCGCGGCCAGTGCGGCGGGCCGTCGGTGCTGCTGCTGCTGCCGCCGCTGCGGGTCGTTGTCGTCGTCGTCGCTTCCGTCGCCGGCAGCCGCCGCTTGTCCTCGCCCGCCGCCGCCGCCGCCTCCGCGCTCCCGCCGCCGCGCGCCCCCGCGCGCAGCGACCTCCAGGGCGGCGGCCACCCAGTCCGCGGCGCGCGCGGCGCTGCCGCCGAGAGCGACGAGCAGGCAGGCGTCGTGGTGGTCGCGGCTCAGCTGGTAGAGGCGCGGCCCGGAAAGAGACAGAGGGGGCGTGGTGGCGGCTTGCCTCGCCGCCGCCGCGGCCGCCGATGCCGCCGCCGCCGCTTCCGCCAGGGGGGTCGCGCCCAGCGGCGTCTGCTGCTGCGTCTGCGTCAGCTCCTGCGTCTGCGTCTGCGCCAGCTCCTGGACGCTGGTCAAGGCCTCGGTTGCCGCCGCCGCCGCCGCATGCGCCGCCGCCGCCACGGCCGCCTCGAGGCGCTCGGCCGCAGCGGACGCGCCGCCAATGCCGGCGCCCCCGGCGCCCCCGGCGGCGGCGCCGCCGCCGCCCCCTCCGGGCCACGCAAACCCGGCAAGGCACGCCGACAGCGCGCGCGCGACGCACAGGCACACGCCGTCCCAGTCGACGGCCAAGGAGGCCCGGGCGTCCGAGGACGTCGGGGCCGCGGGCGCCTGGAGGAGCAGGGGCGAAAAACGGGCGGCAGCGGCGGCGGCGGCGGCAGCGGCGGCGGCGCCCTCGGCTGCTGGACCTGCGCCAGACGCGGCGGCCGCGGCCCGCTCGCCGGCTGAAGCCGCCATGGCCGCCGCGTCCAGCGCCGCGGCCGTGGCGGCCGCCATTGCCTGCACCGTCAGAAAGGGCGGGCGGCGCCGGCGGCGACGGCCACCGCAGCCCCCCGTGCCGGCCCCCCCCCCGCCCTCCTCGGCCAGTCCGGCCAGCGCGGCGCACATCGCCGCCGCCGCCGCCAGCGCGCTGGCCGCGCCGCAGCCGCGCAGCCAGGCCGGCCGGCGGCCGCCCTGCCACCCGGCGACGGCCGCGCGGCGGAAGAGGGGGGCGGCGTGCACGCGGGGCGCGTGCTCGAGGGCCGCGCAGTGCACGAGCCAGGCGGCCAGCGTCGCCGCCGAGGACGCGGGCGCCGAGGTCTCGCCCGTGCCGCCGCAGCTCCCGCCTTTGGCGGGCGCGGCGGCGGCGGCGGCGGCGGCGGCGGCAGCGGCGGCGGCGGCGGCGGATCGCTGCTGCAGCTGCTCTCCCTCCCCCTCCTCCTGCTCGCGGTCGCCGTCGCCGTCGCCCTCATCATCGTCGCTTCCGCTGTTGCTGCCGCCGCTCCCCGCGCCGTCATCGCCGCGCCCGTCGCCCTCGGCGGCGTGGCTCGAAAAGGCCATCAGCGCGAGCAGGGCGGCCGAATCGGGCGCGAGCGCCGCGCCGGACGGCGGCGCGAGGGGCGGCGGCGGCGGCGGCAGGCCGGGCGCGGAACCCCCCCCGCGGGGGCTGGCCCCTCCCGCTCCTGCTCCTGCTGCTCCCGCTGCGCCGCCGCCTGTCGGGGCCGCGGCCCCGTCCGTGGCGACCAGGAGCGTCAGCGCGGCCGCCGCCTCGGAGCACCAGGCCAGGCGCGGCGGCAGGACCCCGGCGGCGCCCGCCGCCGGAACGGGACCGCCGGAGGCGGCGGCACTGGCGGCGGCGGCGGCGGCACTGGCGGCGGCGGCGCGGGCGGCGGCGGCGTCGGCCTCGGCAGCCGCGGCCGACGCATCCTGCAAGGCCTGCAGCAGGCGCAGGTGCCCGCGCACGAGCGACTGCGCGGTGGCGTCAAAGTCGGGAGAGGGCGCCGCGGCCGCCGCGGCGGCGGAAGCGTCGGCGGCGCGGGCGTGCTCGCGCGCAGAGCCTGCGTGCTCCCTGGCGCGGCCGCGCTCGTCCGGCGGCGCGGCCGCCGCTGGGGCGGCGGCGGCGGCGGCGCTCCCACCAGCGCCTGCGCCGGCGCCGCCGCCCCCGACGCCGCCGTCGGGCACGCCCATCAGCCGCGCCAGCTGCACCAGCAGCAGGACGCGCGCGGCGCCGGGCGCGTCGGCGGCGATCGAGCGCTGCGCGCGGGCCCAGACGGCCGGGCCGTACCCGCGGTCAGCGCGCATCAGCGCCTCGCGCGCTAGCTCCTTGCGCGCGGCGGCCGCCGCCGGCGACGCGCCGGCCATGGCGCCGACGAGCGGCTCGAGCGCGCGCGCCAGCTGCCGCTGCTGCTGCTGCTGCTGCTGCTGCTTGTAAGGCTGCTGCCGGTGCTGCTGCTCCTGCTGCTGCGCCTGCGTCTGCTGCTGCTGCTGCTGCTGCCGAGGGTTGGAGACGGTCGCGCGTCGCCGCAGGGCGTCGGCCGCGCCCGCGAGCGCCTGCGCGGCCAGGTCGAGCGCCTCGCCCGCCAGCGGCCCGTCGAGCGCGCGATACGAGCGGAGGGCGGCGGCGGCCGCGCCGTAGAGGAGCGGGGCGGTGGCATCGGCGTCGGCGCCGGCCCGGGCCCCGGCGAGGCTCCGCTGCCGCTCGCGCCGGACCGCGGCCGCCGCGCGGGCCAGCGCGTCGCGCGCGAGGCGCGGGTCCGCCTCGCGGTGCCGGAGGAGCGGCGGCGAGGCGGACGCGCGCAGGTCAAGCAGCCCCGCGGCTGACGGCAGCGGCAGCGGGCGGGCCTGAAGCAGCCAGGGGGCGACGGACGCGAGCGCGGGCGGGGCGGGAGGGGCGGCGGCGGCGGCAGGGTCGGGGCGCGGCCCTCGCCACAAGGAGGCAGGGGGGGCGCTGGCGGCGGGCGGTCCGGCGGCCGCCGCCGCCGCGGCAGCGGCGGACGCGACGAAGAAGCCGCCGGCCGCCCCCTCGGCGGCGCCCTTGCTGCCACCGCCGCCGCCGCCGCGCGCCTTGCCGCCTGGGGCGGCGGCAGCGGCCGTCACTTGTTGCTGCGGCGCGGTCGCCTCCCCGGGCTCGGCGGCGACGGCGGCGGCGGCGGCGGCAGCGGCGGCGGCGGCGCGGCGCTCCCACCAAGCCTCGCACTCGTGCAGGAGCGGCAGCAGGGCGCGCGCGGCCGACGCCTCGGCCTCGGCGACGCGCGGCAGCAGCTGAAGGGCGAGCTGCCGCAGCGCCGGCCGCGGCCTGCCAGCCGGCGCGGCCGCCGCGGCCGCCGGTGCCGCCGCGCCTGCGCCCGAGAGCAGCAGCGCGCAAGCCTCGCACTCGTCCTCCTCCTCCTCCTCCTCCTCCTCTCGCGGGGCGTCCGCGCATTCCCCCGGCGCCTGGGCCGGCGGCTGGGAGGGGCCGCCGCCGCCCGCCGCCGCGCGTCCCGCCGCGCGGCAGAAGCGGGGAAAGGGAGGGCCCGCGGACGAGGAAGAGGCGGCGGCGGCGCAGGCGGCGGCCAAGGCGCGGGCGCGGCCGATCCCGCCGCCGCCGCCGCCGCCGCCGCCGCCGCCGCCGCCGCCGCCGCCGCCGCCGGGGCCTGTCGGGCAGGCCAGCGCCGACAGCGCCTCGTGCAGGGCGATCTCCGCGCAGCCGAATGCGGCGAGCTGAGCCGTGGCGGCGGCGAGGAGCGCGGGAGAAGGCGCGTCCGGGTGGTCTTCGCGGCCCTCCGCCAGTCGCGGCAGGTGCAGGGCCGCCGAGAGGGCCGCGCCGACGGCCGAGACGGCCGCCGAGCGCGCGGCAATGGCGGCGGCGACGACGCCGGCAGCGGCGCCGGCGTCTCCCTCGTCCTCCTGCTCCTCGTCCTCGGCGAGCAATCGCAGCAGCGCGCGCATCATGAGCGGGGCGGACGCGGCCCCAGGGCCGCCAAAGTCGAGCGCGCCGCCGCCGGCGGCCGCGCGCAGGGCCGAGGCGACGGCGCCGAGCCAGAGGCGGCGCCGCTCGCCCCCGCCGCCGCCGCCGCCATTGGCCCCCGCGCTCGTCGCCGTCGCCGGCGCCGGCGCCGCTGACAGCAGAACGAGCCTCTGCAGTTGGGGTCGGCGCGGCGACAGCCACGCTGCCGCGGCGGCAGAGACGGCGGAGGCCTGCGCCTCGGTGAGCGGCGCCGCGGCCGGGCCGGCCGAGGTGGACAGCACCGCGCGAGCGCACCGCGCCGCGAGGCGCTCGCCCTCGGTGGGCGCCGCCGCCGCCGTCGCCGCCGCCGCCGCCGCCGTCGCGCCGGCGGCCGCGCGAGACGCGCAGAGGCAGCGCTGGAGGACGGCCCGCGGCGTGAGGAGACCGGCGGCGGCGCCATCGGGCGCGGGGCCGAGGCGGCGGGCATAAGACGGCTGCTGCTGCTGCTTCGCATGCTCGACAGGAGGGCGCGCGCCCCAGCTGTAAGCGGCGAGTGCTGTCGGCGCGGCGGCGGCGGCGGCGGCGGCGGCACCGTCGGGCGCCGACCCGACCCCGCCGTCCTCGTCCTCGTCCTCGTCCTCGTCCTCGTCGGCCCGCAGGAGCGCCGCGCTCGCGAGCGCCACGGCGGCCGCCGCCGCGCCCGACCGCGCCAGCAAGGGCGCGGCGGCGTCGACCAGCGCGGCGGCCAGCGCGTGCGGTAGCGCCATCAGGCAGTACGGCAGCGCTCCGGCGACGGCCGCCGCGACGGCGCGCGTTGTGGCGGCCGAGGCGGCGGCGGCGGCGGCGCCGTCGTCGCGGGCGGAAGCAGCGAGAGCAGCAGCAGCAGCGACAGCATCGGCACCAGCGGCGGCAGCGCGCGACGCCACGGAGACCAAGGCGGAAGCCAGGGGCGGCAGGCCCCGCCCGCCGTCCTCATCCTCGTGCCCCTCGGCCTCGGCCTCCCGCTCGACGGCCTCGAGCAGCCCCCTCGCCGCGCGCGCCGCCGCCGCGGGCGACGGCGATGCCCACAGCCGCGCCGCCACCAGCCGCGCCCCGGCCGCGCGCAGGGCCGCCGCCTCGGCGTCGCCTCCGTCTTCCTCCTGCTCCCCGTCCTCCTCGTAGAGGCCGCCCGCCCGCGGCGCGCGCGCCCACGCGCGCGCCGTGCGCGACAGCCAGTCGGCGGCCGCGTCCGACGCGGCGTCCAGCCCGCGGAAGAGGTCCTCGAGCGCGGCGTCGCTCGAGCCGAGCACGGCGGCGCGGAGGGCGGCGGCGGCGGCGCGGTCGGCGCGGTCGGCGCGGGCAATTGCTCGGCCGGCGCCGGGCGCCGACGGGGGCGCGGGCCGGCCGAGGACCATCAGCATGAGCACGTCCGCGGCGGTGAGGCGGCGCAGGCGCAGGAGCAGGTCGCAAGCGGCCGCCGCCGCGGACGCGGCCGCCGCCGCCGCTTTCGCCGTCGCCGTCGCCGCCGCCTCCGTCGCACGCGCGGAGGGATAGGAGGGCTGGTCGCCCGCGGAAAGGATCTGCGTCGCCGGCAGTGGTTGCCGCCGTAGCTCCTGCTGCTCGTGCTGCTGCTGCTGCTCTTGCTGCTGGTCCAGATGTTGCTGCAGCGAATAGGGCGTCGGGAGCGGGCCGCCCGTCGCCGGCGCCGTCGTCGGCGCCGCCGCCCCCCCTCGCGCTTGCGTGGGCGCCGTTGCCGCCCCCTCCGCCTCGCCCCGGCCTCCACCGCCGCCGCCACCGCCGCCCATCAGCCAGGCCGGACCAAACGGCGTGACGAATCCGTGCGCGCCGGCCGCGTCACCGTCCCCGTCGTCGGCGCCGAGGGGCGTCGTCGCCCGGAGGGCGCCCGCTTGCGGCGGCGGCGGCGGCGGCGGCGGCGGCGGAGGAGCGGCGGCGGCTGCCTCCTCGTGCTGCTGCCGCTGCTGTCCGCTCGGGATGGGCGCCACCAAGGAGGGTAGGGCCGCGACCTCTGCGGACGGTGCGGACGGGAGGGCCGGCAGCCAGCCGTCCGTGGGAGCGACGGGGTCGTCGGCGGCGGCCATGTCGGTGTCGGCGTCGGGGCCGTCCTCTCCTCCGCCTGCTGCTGCTGCTCCTGCGGCTGCTGCTTCTCCTGCTGCTGCTGCTCCCGCTGCTGCCGCCACTGCTGCCGCCTCTGCGCCTCCTCCTCCTCCGTCGCCAGCCGCCGCGCGCGCGTCATGCGCCGCCTGCTTGAGATGCTCGGCGCGCAGCGTCGACGCGAGCTTGGCGCGCGCGGGCGCGGCCAGCGCCCTCAGCGCGCCGCGCGCCGCCGCCGCCGCCGACCCGCCGCCGCCGCCTGCCGCCGCGCCCGGCGCCGCCTGGTGGATCGGCGCCTGCAGCTGCCGCAGCGCCGCCTCGAGCGCTTCGGGCGAGGCCGCGGCCGCGGCGTTGATCAGGAGGCGCGGCAGCTGCCAGGCCGGGAAACAGGCGGGCGGCGCCGCGGGGGCGCCCCGCTTTTGCTGCTTGCGCGAGAAGGGCCGAGGGCTGCCGCCGCGTTCGCCGCCGGCGCGCCGCTTGCGCCCGACGCTCGCCGGCGCCGGCACCGCGAGCTGATCGCGCCCCATCCGGTCTCGTTGCTGCTCCTCCTCCTCCTCCTCCTGCTCCTCCTCCTCCTGCGACTCGGCCGCCGCTGTGGCCGCCACCGCGTCCGCCAGGCAGTCGGCCAGCTGCTGCGCGAGGTCGGACGGGTCGCTCGGCGACGACGACGACGACATCCCGAGAAGGGCGTCGAGGGCCAGGCGGACTGTCGCGCGAGATGCGGGGGCGTCCATCGTCGTGGCCGTCGCTGCTCGTCCGCCAGTCACAGGCGACGCCACGGGGCGCTGCTTCTCTCGCCGCTGTCCTCCCCCCAGCAGCAGCGCCGTTGGAGTTGTGGACGTGTGTTTCGGCGATTTGCGGAGGAAGATTTTTCAAAACATTCTTCCTTCCTTCCTTTCCTTGATGTTTGCGTGCCTCGCTCACTCCATGTTGCAAAGAGCGAGACAGGATAGAGGCGTGGTTGTCTCGAGGGAATCGCGCGCGATGACGGGAAGGGCGATTTAGCTTGCCAGCGCCCCTTTTTCCTCATCGTGCGAGACGTCGGCGTCGGCGCGCCAAGGGACGACGCGCTTGACGGCGGGCAGTGCCGCCACCGCGCATCCTCTTCCCCCGCGAGAATAAAACGCTGTCCACTTGCAGCCCGTCATCCACTCTATATCCTGCATCGACCTCACATAGTCACGGATCACGAGCATTCGTAGAGCGGCACTGTTGTCGGAAAACTTTTCCGGGAAAAGCACCCCGCCCGAGCAACGACAAATCATGCATCGCGCGCTCGCCGCGCAGTCCTCGCTGGCGAGGGACTTTTTCACTGCGTTTCCAGATGCCCAGGCCATGCCGCTCGACAACCTGGACGACGCTGCCCAGCGCGCGTTCGACGCCCACGTCCGCCCGATCTCCCAAGCGTGCGCGCGGTGCCTCGACGGCGTCGCCGCACCTTGCGCCGCCGCCGCCGACGGCGACAGAGCCGCCGACCCCCGCCTTGCGGAGCTGACGGCGCTGGCGACGGCGCTGGCCGAAACAACCGCCACTACACCGGGGGAGCTGCAAGCGAGCCGTCGCGCCGCCGACTACGCCCAGCTCACGGCGGCCCTGGCCGTCGTCTCGGCGGCCGAGCATTTCGCGTCTGCGGCGGCGACGGCGGCGGCGGCGGCGCTACGGGCGGCGGCAGCGGCATCGGCGGCGGGCGGAGAAAAGGACGGCGGCGGCGCGTTGGAGCGCTGGCGCCAGGAGCACGTGCGCCGGAGGCTCGTCGCGGCCGGGTTTGCTGAGGCGACGGCGCCTCTGGCGGGACCCTTTTACGGCGGCCCAGGCGGCGGCAACGGCGGAGAAGGAGGAGGGCCAGGCGGAGTCGCCCCATCGCCCGCCCCTGCCGGCGGCGGCGGGTGCCTGCTGCGCCCGTTCGAGGCAGAGTGCCGCTCGGCACGCGGCGCCGGGATGCTGCCCCCCGGCCAGTGCGCGGGCCTGCCCGCGCTGCGCCGCCGCCTGCGCGCGCTCGGGCACGGGTGCCTGGACGGGCTGCTGTCGCCGCCTCCCGGCGGGTGGATGAGTGGCGCTGGCGGCGGCGGCGGCGGCGGTGGCGGGGACGACAAGGCACGCGCCGCCCCTTCCGCTCCTCCTCCTTCCTCTGCGGGCGGCGGCGGCGGCGCCACGTTGCTCGTCGGCGACGTCGTGCCCTGGCTGCTGGCGGGCGGCGGGGCTGCCGCGCCGCCCCCCCACCGCCGCCGCCGCTGCGAGCTCGACGTCGCCTTTGTCGGCTTCCCCTCGCCCGCCGCGGCCGCCCGCTGCGCCGCCGAGTGCCTGCTCGGCGCGCTGTCCCACTGGAGGGCGCGGCACGCCGGGCGGGGGCTGGCGGAACAAGGAGGGGGGGCGGCGGCGGCGCCGCAAGGAGAGGAGGAAGGACGGACGGCCGCCGCCGAGCCCGTCGCCTCGCTCGGCCCCGGCGGCGCGTTGACGCTGCTCCTGCCCGAAGCGGCGGGCACCGCCGACGTGGTGCTGCGCATGCTCCCCGCCTGCTGCGGCACTGGAGGCGGAGAGGACACGGGAGGCGGCGGCGGCGCCTGGTCGCCGCCGCCGCCGCTGCTCGCGCTCGAGCGCCTGCTGCTGCAGGGCGGCGGGTTTGGCGGCGGCGGCCGCCGCTCGGTCGTGGGTTGCTCTCCTTGCCCGGCCATGGCGTTCGACGGCGAGGGCGTGCTCGCGCTGCCGCGCGCGGCCGACGCCGTCGCGGCGGGGGGGATGGTCGTCGAGGCGCGGCCGGGGGGCGGCGGCGGCGGCGACGGCGGCGGCGGCGGCGGCGGCGGCGGCGGCGGTGCCTCTTGGGCGCAGAGGCGGGCGGCTGAGCTCCGGCGGGCGGCCGAGCGCGGCTGGCAGGCGGTGGTGCTGATGCCCGAGGAGGACGGCGAGGCCCGGGCGGAGGCGCGCGCGCTCGAGGCGGCGTGCGACGCCGCCGCTGCTGCTGCCGAGGAAGGGGAAGGCGAGGAGGAGGAAGCGGGGGCGGCGGCGGCCGGCGGCGAGGGCGGCGGCGGCCCTAGCCCCTCGTGGCCTTGCCGTACCTTTGTCGCCGAGGGCAACGGCGCCACCGCTCTGCCGGACGGCTTCGAGGACGCCGTGCGCGAGCGCTGGGAGGCCCTCGCGAGGCTGCCCCTGCCGCGCGGGCCGTACCAGCTCGTGGCGTTTGGGTGAGGAGCCAGAAACAAAAAGAGGGAGCGGGGACTGGGGCAGATCGATCTCGCGCGCTGGCGCCGCCAACTGATCGGCGCGTCGCGACGCGAAGGCACGAATGTCTCGCCGCGGCAACTGTGCCCCCTCGCCATTCATCAATCAGCCTCAATTACAGGTTCTGCACCTCGCCTTGCGTCCACCTCAAAACAGCCCTCGCCCCAGGCAACCGACAACAAGCGCGCGTCCGAAATAAAAAACGAATCCGTACCCGCCACCACCCTTTTCAAATCGCACCGCAATCACGGACACGATGTCGGCCACCCTGGCGCCCGCGCGTGATGCGTCCGTCGCAGAGAAGGCCCCGGTCAAGGTGGCCGCGTCCGCCACCGCGGCCGCACCACCGCCGCCCGCCGCCGCCGCCGCCGGTCCGGCCGCCGCCGACCCCCCCTCTCAACACCCCGCCATCGCGTCAGTCCTGTACACCGCCGAGCAGCTCGCCGCGCGCGTCGAGGAGATGGCCGCTCAGTGCGCCCTGGACTACGCGGACAAGCGGCCCGTCCTGCTGACCATCCTCAAGGGCGGGTTCATATTTGCGGCGGATTTCGCGCGGCTGCTGCGGCCGTGGCCCGCCGGCACGACGCTGGCCTTCTGCCGCGCGCGGTCCTACGGCGCGCGCACCGAGACGTCCGGCGAGGTGCTCGTCGAGGGCCCCGACGGGGACGAGGTGCGCGGGCGGCACGTGCTCCTGCTGGACGACCTGTCGGACTCGGGCCTGACCCTCGCGACCGTGAGAGCGCGCTGCCTGGCCGCCGGCGCGCTGTCGGTCAAGGCCGCCGTCGCGCTGGACAAGGCCGCCCGGCGCCTGCCGCAGTGCCCCGCGCCCGAGTACGTGGGGTTCGGCATTCCCAACGTGTGGGTCAGCGGCCTGGGCATGGACACGAACGAGCTGTACCGCGGGCTGGGGGGCGGCAGCGTCGTTGTTCTGAGCAAGGCGGCGCAGGCCGAGGCGCTGGGGCGGTGACCGCGAGTCTCGCGATTTATCGCAAAGTGTTTTTTTCTTTTCGTTCTTGTGATTCGATTTCCGACAGACGTCGTGGCCTCTCGCTCTCTGGCTCTTGCTCGCCTGTGATGCACACCTGAGATGCGCACAGCAGCACAAACCCGACGACCACGCGTGAAACGAGCGAGCGACGTCGCCGCTCGTGCCCCCGCCCCCCCGCTCGCCCCTCGCGGCCCGGACGGCCCCCTTGGCGACGGCAGAGGAGAGCGCGACGATCCTCGCCCCCTCCTCCCCTCCCCCCCTATATCTCGAAACGCATCGGCTCCTTGGGCGCGTGAAACTGGACCCGCGTCTCAGACACAGTGCGCCGACGCCGCGCGTCCCTCTCTTGCTCGTGGGCGGGCAGCTGTTGGACCCATGGATGGCGGGCAACGAGCGGCGGCGCGCGCCGTCGGCGCCGACACGGGGCGGCGGGGGGGGCGAAGAGGGAAATCGTGCCCGCCTCCTCGAGCCTCCCCCCCCCCCCCCCCCCCCCCCCCCCGCCCCCCTCTCTCGGCGTCGGCAAGAACTTGGGCACTGCGCCGTCGGCGGCCCCTGCTCTATGCACATCTACGACGGCCCACACGAGAGCGACAGACGGAAAGAAGCGACGTCCCCTTTGCGCGCCGCCCGCTGGCGGACGACGACGACTGGTGACGCAGCGTCCGGCGGCGTTTGAAAACCAAGGGGCGGGGGGGAGACGCTCGCCCGCTCTCCCAAATTCGCCGACAACACTCTTACACCTCAACCGCTAGCCGATCGACAAAACGATCGGACGAGCAATCGCTGACCTTTCGGCGTTTGGGTGAAAAGGATGTGAGTCTGCGGCCTCTCTCTCCCTCTCTCTCTCGCGAAGCACCGCAGCTTCTGGCAGACAGGCAACGTGACGCACTGGTCGCTCGCTCTCTAGTGGGCGCGTCACCCAAGCAATCCCCTTGGCGTCGTGCGTCGCACCGCTCAAATGGAACAGCTGTCGGTCTTCCTTCGACGCGCCAAAGCCCCTCTCCTCCTTTCGACACACAAATTCAAACCTCACAGGTCCAAGGTCAAGTTCAAGATCACGCTGACGTCCGACCCCAAGCTGCCGTACCGGGTGTGAGTCTCCTTTGTCGGCCTGTTTCGATCGATCGCGAAAAACCGCGCCCGCCGTCACTCGCCCCGTGTTTGGCGCTCACGCCATTTCTCCTGCTCCCCGCAACACAAGCGATCCCCGCAGGTTCACCGTGCCCGAGGACGCCCCCTTCACGGCCGTGGTCCGCTTCGCCGCCGAGGAGTTCAAGGTGCCCGCGGCCACCTCGGCGATCATCACAGAGGACGGCGTCGGCGTCAACCCGGCGCAGACGGCGGGTGAGGCGGCGGGGCGGCGGGGCAGAGTGAGGAGGACGAGAGGGGGGGGGGAGGGAGGATTTCGAATGGCTTGTAGGAAATTAGGTTGGCAGCCTGCGGGGATAAGAAGGGGGCAAGAGGGGACCGGGAGGGAGAGAAACAGAAAAGACGACGGGACGTCGCGCGTGCGTGCCGCGTCCGGCGTCGTCGTCGCCCCCCACTCACCAAAAGCAACGCATTGACGACGACGACACCCGCAAACAAACAGGCAACATCTTCCTCAAGCACGGGTCCGACCTGCGCCTGATCCCGCGCGACCGCGTCGGCGCGACGATCCCGGCGCCCCCGGGCTGCGGCGGCTGCGACGGCGGCAGCGGCCGGTGGCGGGAGGGTTAAGAGACGCGCCCGTCGCGGCGAGCGAGCGAGCGCCCTTTTGCGCGGCGCGCGCGCTCTCGCTGGTTGCTCCTCCTCCTCTCGCCGCATAGACGCGCGCTCCTGCTGAGTTGCTGCTGAGCTGCGCAACCCCTTTGCGATCACATAGAGCATCGGACGATTGAACACCCCTCCCTCTCCTCCCTCCCTCTCCTCTCTCTCTCTCTTCTCGTCCGAACTCTCGCCAAAAACGCGGGCTTTGATGCTCCTCAGCGGCGGGCGCGCGCTGGCGCCCATTGGCCGTCCCGCTGTTTCCGCCACCCAGCCCGCAAAACACCCTCTCTGGTTGGCCGCCGCCGCCGCCGCCGGCGCAAATCCCGCGCCATCGGCGTCCTCCGGCGCCTCGGCCCCCCCCCCCCGCATCGTCCTCATCGCGTCGGACGTCGACGGCACCCTGCTCGACCCGCGGCAGAAGCTCTCGCCCCGCGTCGCGGCCGCCGCCCGCGCCGCCGCGACCCGCGCCGGCGTCCCCCTCATCGTCGCGACGGGAAAGGCGCGCGGCCCCTGGGCCGAGACGGTGCTCCCCGCATTGTACGCCGCCGGCGCCCCCGCCGCCGCCATGCCCGGCGTCTTTCTGCAGGGCCTCCTCGTCGCCGACGCGTCCGGCCGGACCCTGTGGTCCCGCGCGCTCGAGGAGGAGGCCCTGCTCGCGGCCGTGCGGCTGGCGCGCGGGCTGGGACTGACGCTCGCGGCCTACGCGGGCGGGCGCATCCTGGCCGAGCGCGCCGACGAGCACACCGACCGCCTCCTTTTTTACGGGGAGCCAGCGCCCGAGGGCCTGGGCCCTCTGGACGCCTTGCTGGCGCGGGGAGTGCTCCCGCCCGTGCAAAAGGTCATCTTCATGGGGAGCGCGGAGCGGGCGGACGCGGCGCGGGCGGAGATCGAGGCGAAATTTGGCGGCGGCGGCGGCGGCGATTGCGGCGGCGGCGGCGGTGCGAGGGGCAGCGTGACGACGGCGCTGCCCGGGATGGTCGAGCTGCTGCCGCCCGGCGCGTCCAAGGGCGCGGGCCTGCGCTGGCTGCTGGACAACGCCCTGCCGCCGGAGGTGGAGCGGGCGTGGCGGCGGCGGCAGGAGGAAGGGGGCGAAGGTGGGGACGCGGGCGGCGGCGGCGGCGGCGGCGGCGGCCCGCTGCTGCGCGGCCTGCTGGCGATGGGCGACGGCGAGAACGACCTCGAGATGCTGCGCGCGGCCGAGTGGCCCGTGGCCATGGGCAACGCGTGCGCGGCGCTGAAGGGCGCGGCGCGGGCGGTGGTGGCGAGCAACGCGGCCGACGGCGCGGCCGAGGCGATCGAGCGGTTTGTGCTGGCGCCGCGGGGGTTGACGGCGGCGGGGGCGCCGGGTCTGTAAAGCTGCAAAAGGGATGCTCGGTGGAGAGTCGATCTGGTCTGGGGGATCGAGGGAATCAGCGTGGACGTGCCCGCCGCTGCTGCAAGCGCTCGCGTCTCGCTCGCCGCGAGCAAAAAGCGGGGCGCCGCAGTCGCAACACCCAATCCTTGACGGGAAGACACCCATCATTTGGAAATCGACCATCTGACACACAGACACGCATCCAGGTAGAGAACACAGACACACACAGAGACACACAGCGGGGGTACGCGCGCGCGCGCAAAGACATCCCCTCCTTCTCCCTTCTGCTTTCGCCGCCCGGGAACACCATGCCGCCGGAGGGCGAGCAGTTCGCGTACGACGAGGAGGAGGACGACTACGAGGAGGACGACTACGAGGAGGACGACGACGAGGACGAGATCGACGGAGGTGCGCGCGCACGAGAGTGAGGGAGGAGAGAGGGCGGACGACGCACTCGTCTCGATCCGTTTTTGGATGCGCCGAGGCCTGCCGCCGTTCTCTCGCGATCGTCAGACCGCGTGACGCCAGTGGTGGCGCTGGCTGCCCGTTTGGGCTGGAGGCGCGCGCGTGTGCACTGGGCGTGACGGCGATCACAACGGGAGGAGTCTTGTCGTCGTGCGGCGGCTTCTCCGCATCGTCACCCGCGCGCGTCGATGCTCGACCCGCACGCCCTCCCACTGGAGCCGTCGATGCGACGAGGAAGACCCGGCACGATCGATCAAGCATCGATGGTCTGCCTGGCAGCAAGCAAGGAACGTCGCGCCGTCGTCGTCGTCGTCGTTGTCGCCGTCTCGCCGCCGTCTCACCGCCGTCGTCGCTCTCCGCCCCTGTGCGCCGCCCCCCAAAAACCAAAACCAAAAAAACAGGCAACCCCGGCGCCCCTGGCGACGACAACGAGCTCCTGGACGACGAGGAGGTGGACGACCTCGACGACGAGGACGAGGACGACCTGCTCGACGACGAGGACGAGGACGAGGCCGAGGAGGGGGGGCAGCAGCAGCAGCAGCAGCAGCGGCCGTCCGGCCGGCGAGGCGCCGCCGCCAACGAGGACGAGGACGAGGACGAGGAGGAGGACGACGACGGCGAGGAGGAGGAGGAGGAGGAGGACGACGACGACGACCTCGAGGTCGCCCAGGAGTGGCGCGGCCTCGCCTCCCTGCCCGAGCGCGAGGCCGTCCTCGACGCCCTCGCCCCGCTCGCGCGCGCGGGCCGCGCGGGGGTCACCGTCCTCCTGCTCGGAAAGGGCGGCAGCGGCAAGTCGTCCCTCGTCAACGCCCTGCTCGCCGAAAAGGCGGCCGCCGTCAGCGCCTTCAAGCTGCAGCCCGACGCCGAGGCCTCGGTCACCTACGCCCGCGAGGTGCGCCTGCCCCCGCAGCACCGGCACGCCAAGCTGCTCAACGGCTTCCGCGTGCGGCTGGTGGACACGGCCGGCCTCGAAGATCCAGAGGCCGGCGACGCGCTCAACTATGGCGCGATCTCGAAGGCGGCAGACGATCTAGCAGGGCGGCCCGTGGACGCGGTGCTCTACGTCGACCGGCTCGACCTGTACCGCGTCGAGCGCCTCGACCGGCGCGCGCTGGGCGCCCTGACGGACCAGTTCGGCAGGGGGCTGTGGCGGCGGGCGGGCATAGTGCTGACGCACGGGGGCATGCCCGCGCCGCCGCCCGGAACCACGCGCGGGTCGTTTTTCGAGCGGCGCTCGGCGCTGCTGCGGCAGGCGGTGCGGCGCGCGTCCGGGCCCTTTTTCGCGCGGGGAGCGCCCGCGTCCATGCCCGTGGCCCTGGCCGAGTGCAGCGAGGCGTGCGCGACCGACCCGCGCACGGGCTTCCGCGTGCTGCCGGGCGGCGGCGGCGGCGGCGGCGGCGGCGGCGGCGGCGTGCCGTGGCTTCCGGCGCTCGTTGCCGACGTCGCGGCGCTGGCGCTGCTGCCCGGAAAGCCGTACGCGTGGCGGCGCGGGCTCGCTCGTCGCGCCAACGGCGGCGCCCTCGGCCGGTGGCTGCTCGTGCCCGCGGCCTTCTGCGCCCAGGCGCTGCTGTTCGGCCTGGTGCTCCGGCCGCGGCTCGAGGGGCGCCGCGGCGTGGCGGCGGGCCAGGCCGAGGCAAAGTGGGCGGCGCGCACGCGGCAGCGGCGGCGCGTCGGCGTGGGGGCGCCCAACCGGCCGGCGCTGGGCGACTCGGCGCGGCTGGGCAAGATGGGGCTGCGCAACTACGGCTGAGGCGCGGGGATGGGGGGTTGGGCGGAGCGGGCGGCGGTCTCGGAAGGGGGTCTTGGCTGCGTCTTGGGTCCCCCCTCTCTCCCCCACCTCTTCCCATCCCGCCTTCATTTTTTATCGCTTTCCCGCCAACTCGAAAACAAAACCCAACTCTGTAATGATGTTCGAAATCTCACCAGCGTGGGCTAATGCATGTGTTCCTTCTTACACTACACTGACGAGGCGGGTGTGTGCGTGTGCGTGCGTTTTGACATGTGAGAGGGGGAGGGGAGCCCGTGCGCGCGTGTTTTGTCTTGTCTCTTTCGAAAGGGGACGCAGCGAACGCTCTCGCTCTTTTTCTTTTGCTCCCTCTCTCCCTCGCTCTCAACGCAAAAAAAAAGAGGGATTGCCGGGTGTGCGTGCGTGATCGGATGCGTTTTGGATGTTTGCGCATGTGTTGTGCGCGCGCCTCAGAATGAGACCGAACGGGCGTGGTCGCGCCTGGCTGTCGAGGGGTGACGGAGCGCGGGAAGCAGAAAAAGGCGCCGCCGGAGCGACAAGCGCGCGCGCGCACGCACGCGGCCTGCACGAGCGCGCCCTCAAAAAAAACCGACACCTGCATGAGAGAGAGAGGGGCACGCCGCCACGCCCGCATGAGAGAGAGAGAGGGGCACGCCGCCACGCCCGCCCGCCCGCCGCCCTCCCGGCGCGCCCCACCCGCGCTCACGGCCACTCTAGCTGTACAGGTCGTCGTCGTCCCCCGCCGCCCCGGCCCCCGCGCCCGCGAACGCGGGCGCGGCCGCCGCGGCCGCCGGCGCCGCGCCGCCGGCGCCGCCGCCCGCCGGCGCGCCGCCGGCCACGCCGCCCTCGGGGAAGCGGAAGTCGGCCGAGCCAAAGCCGCGGCTCTGCTGCAGCGTCTGCGCGAACGCCTGGTACTTGCGGATGTCCGCGTCCGAGACGGAGCGGCGCGCGTACTTCATGGCCTCCTCGAAGTGCACCTTGGTGATGCACGGCACCTCGTCCGGCTCCTCCGCCTCGTCGTCCTCGGCCGCGGCGGCGGCGGCGGCCGCCGTGCCCGCGCCGCCGTTGGCCGCCGGCACCGGCGCCGCGCCGTCGGCGTCCATCGCGTCCCCTCCAGCGCCGGCGGCGGCCGCCTCCTTGGCCTCGGCCTTCCGCCGCTCGCGCGCCATGTCCCGCTCGATCGACTCCCGGATCGCCGACTTGCACGCGCGCTGGCAGATCTCCGTGATGTCCGCGCCGCTGAAGCCGTGCGTGAAGCGCGTGAGCAGCTCGAAGTCGACGTCGGGCGCGATGGGCGACTTGCGCAGCACGGCGCTGTTTCGTTTTCGTTTCGTTTGTTTTGGTTTTTGTTGTTGTTGTTGTTTTTGTGGCCGTTTGTTTGGTGTTTGAGTGTTGGGGTCGATTGGTAGGGGATTAGTGTGCAGGAGAGGGAGGTGAGCAACGAGAGACGCGAAAAAACCGGCAGGGAACGGCCGAAGAACGGCGGCAGATGGCCCTTTCGAACAACAACCAGACGCGCCGACGCCCAAAAAAGACGACGGCACCCCCCCCAAAACAACCCAAGAAAGTCATGGCGGCGCAACGCAAAGCAAAAAGCAAGCAAAAAACCCACCGGAAGATCTGCCTGCGCGACCCGTCGTCCGGCAGCGGGATGTAGATGAGCTGGTCCAGCCTGCCCGGGCGCAAGAGCGCCGGGTCGATGATGTCGGGCCGGTTGGTGGCGCCGATGATGAACACCGTCTTCTTGCTGTTCATGCCGTCCATCTCCGTGAGCAGCTGGTTGAGCACGCGGTCTGTATTTTATTTAGTTGTTGGTGTTGTCGATTGTTGCATTGGTTGGTTGGTTGTTTGTGTGTGTGTGTGTGTGTGTGTGTGTGTGTGTGTGTGTGTGTGTGACAAGGGTTTTTGTGGGAGGGGGTGGGTTGGGGGGTGGTGGTGGGGGTGTGAGGGGGGGGGGTGGGGGGGGGGGGGGGGGGGGGAGGGAGAAAGCGGATTTTCGGGAGCAAGCGAAATGGCGCCGCGCGGAAAGGGACGGCCGGGACCGAAGGAAAGAGAGAAGAGGGCAATGAGGTAGGGGGGAACTCACCGGCGGCGCCGCCCGCGTCGCCCGAGCTGCTGCCGCGCTGCACGGCGATCGAGTCGAGCTCGTCGAAGAAGAGGACGCACTGTTGATTTTCGGTTTTGTTGTGTCGGGCAAAGAGAAAAGAGGGCGTCAGCAACGAACAGGACAAGCGCCGGTCGATCGGTCGAGCGCTCGAGCGAGAGAGAGAGGATGTCACGAGCGAACAAGCGCCGAAGCCAAAAATAAAACAATCCATCAAAATATGACAAATCAAACAATCAAACAATCAAATAAAAGATGACTCACCGGCGCCGACTGCCGCGCCTTGTCGAAGATCTCGCGCACGTTGGCCTCGCTCTCGCCAAACCACATGGTCAGCAGCTCGGGCCCCTTCACGGAGATGAAGTTGGCCTGGCACTCGTTGGCGATGGCCTTGGCTAGCAGGGTCTTGCCGCACCCGGGCGGGCCGTAGAAGAGGACGCCCTTTTGTTGGTCGTTGGTGTTTGTTGTTGTTGTCGTCATTTTTTTGTGGTTTCGGGTTTTGTTTTTGGCGGTGTTGTTTTTGTTTTAGTTGTTGTTGGCGGTGTTGTTCTTAGGCTCGTCGTCGGGGGGGGGAATGTAGGAGAAGGGGGAGGAGAGGAAGGGAGGGGAAGAGGGCGACGCGAAACAAAACGCGCTTCCGTTCGACAAGTCCTGAAAAAAACAGCACCAAAAAAAACCCACCTTGCTCGGCGCCATGCCAAACTTCTCAAACTTCTCCGGGTGCTCGACGGGGTACTGGATCAGCTCCTGCAGCTCCTTCTTCACCCCCTCCAAACCGCCCACGTCGCCCCACGTGGTGTTGGGCACCTCGACGACCGTCTCGCGCAGCGCGCTCGGGTTGCTCATCCCCAAGGCGGTCTTGAAGTGGTCCTGGGTCACGGCCATGCTGTTGAGGATCTCGGCGTCGATGGTCTCGTCCTGTTCATGTTGTTGTTGTTGTTGTGTGTGGGTTGTGGTTGTGTGGGGTTGTGTGAGAATGGGGGTGGTGGGGGTAAAAAGGGGTTGGTTTTTTGTTTCTTTTTTGGGGTCGGAAAAAGCGGAAAAAAGCGAGAGCGGGGAAAAATGCCTCTTTCTTTTTTTCTTTTCTCCGTCCTCCTCTCACCTCCAGGTCGATCACGTCCATCTTCTCGCGGATGCACTGCAGGGCGGCCTCCGTGCACAGGGCCGCCAGGTCGGCGCCCACGTAGCCGTGGGTGTCGCGCCCGACCGCCTCGAGGTCGACGTCCTCGGCCTGTTGAGTTTTTTTTTTTTTT
>Ga0335398_10003173_pt1 | contig 24565 bp, 24 predicted proteins | sample BON03_FD_205742 | JGI IMG/M metagenome (GOLD analysis project Ga0335398, IMG submission 205742) | Freshwater microbial communities from Lake Bonney liftoff mats and glacier meltwater in Antarctica - BON-03 (spades assembly) (version 2) | ecosystem: Environmental > Aquatic > Freshwater > Ice >... | reverse complement strand
ATAAGTTTGAATCAAGAATTAAAATCAAACATGGTGATTTTGAAATGCTCAATAAAAATCTTATTACAAAAAGTGATTTCCCCTCTTATGGAAGGGTCTCCTTAGGCCCTAAGAATCATAAATTATTGTTACTTGATGGAGGAAAAATAGTCCTGGATTATATTCGAGAGATTCCTTACGGGACCTATGAGAAGAAGATCTCCGAGGATCCTACCTACCATCATTTTCAAGACCCGAGTTACCATAGGTTGATACTATTTGATAGCGCTAAGCAGCTAAGTGGGGACATTGCGCTACCTAAAAATGGAAAATTGATGACTTCACTTGCAGGAGACCGGCTTTTGTTTCAGATAATTGACCCCGACGTTGAAGAGGATTTTATCCTTTATAGTATATATAAGGTAGTTGCTACAATCAAATAGCTTGATCCAAAAAGTAAAGTTGAAAGCCTACCTTCCCTCATTACAAACAACCCGACTCCAAAGACTGTGGCCCTACCTGCTTACGGATAATAGCCAAGTATTATGGGAAGCTCATTTCGTCAAAAGAAATTGGCGAGATTTCCGAAACGACTCGCGCCGGGAGTAGCCTGCTCAAGCTCAGCGAGGCGGCGGAGGGCAGAAGAAAACGCTTAGCGGCTGGTTCCAAGCGTACGATTGTAGAAGTGAATAATCTGATGAAGCAATTTGGCGATATGTGCAAAATGATGAAGCAGATGAATAAAATGGGCGGAGCTAAAGTTGCAATGGGCAAGATGATACCGGGGATGGGAAAGAGGTAAGAGATTTAAGATTTTAGATATAAGATGTAAGATTTGAAATCATAAAGCTGAAGTGAGAAGGCTGAAATCAGAAAGCTGAAAAAATCAATTCAAATAAAAAACGGTTCAGATCGAAAGATTTGGACCGTTTTTTATTTAGTGGGGAAAGACTTCTAATTGACCAAACCTTCCAATCTTTTCAGTTCTGAACTAGTTTCCAGATTGGGTTTAGTCGGAAGTTGGGGGGGGGGTAGTTAGAAACAATCCTTGCTTTGCCAAAAAGTCCAATATATCCAGCTCGTAGATTTCACCCATTTTGGCCAAATGGAATATGTTTGGAATACTTTTTCCGCTTTCAATATTAGAAAGTGTCTTCTGAGAGACTCCCAACAAATGTGATACTTCATACTGGGAAAGTCTTTTTGATTCTCTGGCTTTTTTCAAACGAGCTCCTAGTTCCATAAACAACTACTAAGTAAAAATTTACTAAAAATTAGAAATAACTTACTAGGTTAATCCCTAGAGATGCAGGAAATTAGGCCTTAGTTAGTTTAAAACAAAATGAATTAAGGAATTTTAGTTTGACACATGGAAAATAGTTTGATATGTACAAGGAGATTGTTTGATTTAATCAAATTACCCTATACCACGGCTTTTCTTAGAGAAAAATTGCTCACGCATCCTGAGCCGGAGAGCTTGTTATCCATCTCGGATACCTTGGCCGAATACAAAGTGGACAGCCTTGCGCTTCAAATCGGCGAGGACAAACTGGATCAGCTTCCCCTACCCTGTATTGTTCAACTCAAGGGAGATCGCCATCCCTTTTTCAGTTGCTTGTCTTCGGTAGATAAGGGAGATATTGAATACTTAGATAGTACGGGTAGAACAACCAAAATCTTAAGAAATGAATTTTTGGCCAAATGGACAGGAGTAACGTTACTGGTGGAAAAAGGAGAAAATTCTGCTGAACCCGGATATCAAGATCGGAGAAGAGAAGTTTTATTTTACCGCTCCTTACTTTTTCTCTTAGGTTTGGTTGGCTTAGTTTGGCTTATAGTCAATTTGGTGAACCATGCCGGCATTCTTCCCAGTTCGATAGGGACTTGGTCACTGATGGCCTTAAAAATAGCAGGTTTGGCAATTGCGACTATTTTACTCTGGACAGAGATCGACAAAGATAATTCCGCAATTACCAAATTTTGTACTGGTGGTAAGAGTGTAGACTGCAATTCCGTTTTAGACTCCTTTTCATTTGGAGGGATAATCAGTCTCAGCAATTTGGCTTTCGCATATTTTTTTTCCAGCGTGGGCCTACTTATGATTTCTTCCTTTTCTGGATCATCCTTACAGTTATTGAGTTACCTAAGTTATTCTAGCTTACTAATTGTGCCAATTTCACTGTTCTATCAAGGGGTTAAAATTAAAAAATGGTGTATGCTGTGCCTGTGGATTTCCGGGATTCTACTTTTGGAGTTTGTGGCTAGCCAGTTCCTTTTGGTGGATCTTGTTCCTCCTGGACTAAAGGAGTTGAGCATATTTTCTTTTCTATTTCTGGCAAGTGTACTTGTTTGGCTCACTCTAAAGCCCTATCTGATTGCAAAAGGTGAGTTGCAAGGGGTCAAAAGCAAACTGGCGAAGTTCATGTCAAACAGGGAGGTGTTTGATTATTTCCTGAGTAGTTCTCGAAAGATTATGACGAACCCTGAGGGTTTGGGCATATTCTTAAAAGGCCAATCATCCAAATTCCATGTGCTAAAAGTATGCAATCCATACTGCGGGCCCTGCGCTCGGTCGCATCCCATTTTGGAGCAATTATACAAAGCAGGTAATATCGACTTACAGATTTTATTCCTTACTGGGGGTGACGACCAAACTCAAATACAAACGGTCAGTCATCTGATGGCAATTGCTTCCAATGGGCAAACAGAATATACTCGGCAAGCATTGGATGATTGGTACATACCGGAGAAAAAGGAATACGATGCTTTTGCAGCAAAGTATCCAATGAATGGCGAGCTAACCAAACAAGGACAGCACATTAAAGCCATGCAAGATTGGGCTGAGGAGGAGAAAATAGCACATACCCCAACGATTTTTATCAATGGGTATGAATTGCCCTCCGCCTACTCAGTGGAGGATTTAAAATATATTTTACAATAAATAATAAAGCTGCTAATATAGTAATAAAGATATTCAATCGCGATGAATGGGCACATGCGCTAGGTGCCGTTTTATGTCTAGCGTGCCAAGTAAACTTTAAACAAACAAAAAAATGAAAAAACTAAGTTTAGAAATGCTGCGACTCACTTCGGGAGAAGTATTGCAGCGAAGTGAAATGAAAAAGATTACTGGAGGGTATGGAGGGACTTGTGGGTATAGACACCCAAGTGGCCAAGTGTGGTGTGGAATGTCATCCTTCCAAGCTCAACAAGCATTTGGAAATGGAGGAGGAAACTGGTGTTGCGGTAGCTGTGGTTCTAACGGAGGTAGCGCTAGTTATTGTTGATTAATTAGGGGTTAGATCTCTTCTAACCCCTATTAACCGTAATTTCTTTTGAGTATTCGAACTATAGTTAGATTAACTAATGTTTATTTCAAGAAACCTAATGGTATTAAAAGATTACAACGAATTTTAAATATAACTCTTATAAATATGAAAACCATATGTCTAATATTTTGGCTTTTCTTTCTTCTTTTCTCTTGTAGTCCTAATAGAAGTTCTAAAAAAGATATTGGTGAACTAAAAAAAACTAATGATATAGAACTTAAAAAGTTGGATAGTATTCGGATTAATTATTTAGGAAATCCCACCATTCATGATCTGGATTCAAAATCTGGACTGGTGATTTTTATGGATCATAAGGAGTCTTCTGAGCAAATAATTATAGCGGAATTTGGTGGTAAAATACTGAGTTCCTTTTCCAAATTTGGAGATATTCCTGATGGTTATGGAAGGTTGATGTCGACTTTACGCGTAATAGATGCAAATTCTTTTATTGTGTATGGATACAATGGGTTTATGACTTATAATAAGGAAGGAAAAGCACTTTCTAGGGTTAAATTAATTGATCTCCAAACGCCAAATTATGTGCCTATGTTGATGGGATACGGAATGGAAAAAATAAGAGAAAAGTATTTATATATCAATCAGAGCTCTCCAGTAAATAATGATTATTCAGATATCAATATGTACAAAGACATGTATTTATTGAACTTGTTGAATCATGCGCAAGGGGAGAAAGAGCCCATTATCCAATTTCCGGAAAGCAGCATTTTCCGAAATGGAAAATATTTTTTCAGGAATGCTTGGGATCCTGTATTTCACCTAGCTGATAATAAAATCTATGTAGCTTTTGGTCTTGAGCCAACAATCTATGCTTTTGATGATAGTGCGCCTTATAAATTAGATTTTTCCTTACCCCTTGATTTGCCTGATTACAATTATTTCAAAGGTTCTGATGAATATAGTGACGATTTTTCATTTTTCGGACTAAGGTTTACTTCTGGAATGATCTTAAACGTTAAGAAATTTAATGGCTACTTCTTAGTGGCTTATTTTCTGGGATATGATGATTTAGACACTAAAACAAATTTAGAGAATAAATCATCAGAAGAAGCAACGATGTTTCGAGAAAGAATGAAGGAAAAGTATCCTTCACGTATTGCAATTGTCGACTCCATGGGAATAGTATTGAATGATTTTGTGCCACAGGGACTTGAACCTAGTAGTATGTTGATCCGAAATGGTGAACTCTGGATGCTGGAAAAACCTGATGAGGAAATAGAGCTTGATTTCTTTAGGTTATTCAGGATGGGTCTGAAAATCGAGAATTAAAAATCATTTCTAATCAATGAAAGCACTTATTTGATCAATACTTCCTACTTGAAAACCTCCTTCCCTCACTACAAACAACCCGACTCCAAAGACTGTGGCCCTACCTGCTTACGGATTATTGCGAAGCACTATGGTAAGCTGATTTCTCTGAAGGAAATTCGGGAGATCTCCGAAACGACTCGCGCCGGAAGTAGCCTGCTTAAGCTAAGTGAAGCGGCAGAGGCAATGGGTTTCAGAACTATTGGCGCAAAGCTTAATTTTGATAAGTTAAAAGATGCACCATTACCGCTGATCGTACATTACGATAAAAATCACTTTGTGGTAGTCTATCGGATCAGAAAAGACACAGTATACCTCTCGGACCCCGCTTATGGTCTGATCACATTGTTCAAAAGAGAGTTTATTGCCCGCTGGATTGGCAACAATGCGGATGAGCAGACCAAAGAAGGCATTACGCTCCTACTGGAGGCCACTCCTGACTTTAAAAAGCTGAAATGGGAAGATCAAGAAAAGCGCTCCCTTCGCTTTTTGTTTCGATATTTATTTAACTATAAAAACCTGATCATCCAGCTTTGTATCGGATTGCTGGTGGGCAGTTTGTTGCAACTTATTTTTCCATTCCTGACCCAGAGTATTGTTGATGTTGGAATCCAAAATCAGGATATTGGGTTTATTTACATGGTACTTTTTGCTCAGATCATGCTCTTTTTCGGTCGTACGAGTGTGGAAGTGCTTCGCAGTTGGATATTGCTTCATCTCAGTACCCGGATTAATATCTCCTTGGTCTCCGACTTTTTCATCAAGCTGATGAACTTACCGATCTCCTATTTTGATACCCGCATGACCGGAGATATCATGCAACGGATCAATGACCACCGACGAATAGAAACGCTACTTACCGGCACTACGCTCAGTACGTTATTCTCCTTCTTTAATTTAATTGTTTTCGGTGCTGTGCTTATTTATTATAGCATCACTATTTTTCTGATATTTCTTGGAGGTAGTATATTTTATCTTGTCTGGGTTTTGTTTTTTTTGAAGCGTCGGAAGGAGTTGGATTACAAGCGCTTTGCTCAAATGAGCCAGGAACAGAGCACCGTCATTGAGCTGATCAATGGCATGCAGGAAATCAAAATGCACAATGCAGAAAGGCAGAAAAGGTGGAGTTGGGAATTTATACAAGCTCGGCTGTTTGATGTTTCCCTTCAGTCTTTGTCACTGGAACAGACTCAAGAAGTGGGTTCTTCGGTTATTAATGAACTTAAAAACATTCTAATCACGTTTACTTCCGCTTTGCTGGTGATCGAAGGAAATTTCACTTTGGGAATGATGCTTTCGGTTCAATACATTATTGGACAGTTAAATAGTCCTATTACGCAATTGGTAGGGTTTGTAAGAGCCTATCAAGATGCAAGTATTAGTTTGGAGCGGTTGAATGAAATCCACGATAAGGAGGAAGAAGAGAATGCAGAAAAGCAATATGTAAGAAATCTCAATACCCACGAAGAGCTAGTGGTGAAAAATCTTTCCTATCGTCATATAGGTGCAGATGAAAATGTGTTGGAAGGAATAAGCCTGAGTATCCCTCCAAACAAAGTCACTGCGGTAGTTGGGGCCAGTGGAAGTGGAAAGACTACGCTGATGAAATTGTTATTGAAATTCTACGAGCCATCCAAAGGTGAGATTAGTTATGGTAATCATGATTTGAAAATGATTTCGGCAAAAAGCTGGCGAGACCACTGTGGTGTGGTGATGCAGGAAGGCTATGTATTTAATGACACCATTGCTGCCAATATTGCTGTCGGAAAAGACACTATAGATCAGGACGAGCTGGTAAAGGCTGCTCGCATTGCCAATATTCTCGATTACATCCAGTCTCTACCGCTTGGGTTCAATACAAAAATCGGAAATGAAGGTATAGGAATGAGTACAGGTCAAAAACAGCGATTATTCATTGCTCGTGCGGTATATAAGGATCCCGAAATCCTGTTCTTTGACGAGGCGACTTCGGCTCTCGATGCAAAAAGCGAACGCATCGTCATGGAAAATCTGAATCACTTTTTGAAAGGTAAAACGGTGTTCGTCATAGCACATAGATTAAGTACAGTCATGGGAGCCGACCAAATTGTGGTTACTGACGACGGTAAAATTGTAGAGCAGGGGACGCATGAACAATTGGTTCGTTTGAAAGGGGCGTATTATGACTTGGTTAAAAATCAATTGTAACTCAAAAATCTCAAATCAAACAGACCATGCCCGATCTACAGCCTCAAGCCAACAACTTACACCTTCGGTCCGAAGAAGTTCAGGAGATAATCAGCACCCCACCGGCTTGGCTGATCCGCTGGGGCATCACCCTGATCTTTATTCTTAGATCGTTGGTTATTCTTTTGTCTTTTATGATAAGGTACCCGGATTTCGTCCAAGCAAAAGTATTGGTGACGACAAAGGAACCGACAGAGCGGGTCATCGCGCGCTCGTCCGGACAGATTGAAAAACTTTTTGTGGAAAACGGAGCGGCTGTGGAAGAAGGACAACCACTTGGAGGGATCAGAAGTACTGCGAATCTGGAAGATATTTTGTACCTGAAAGAGACACTGGAAATTAAAATCTTTGGGAGGGAAAACGACTATAAATTTCCTATTGAATCCCTTTCAAAACTAATTCTAGGTGAGATTGAAGTTTCCTATCTGGAATTTGAGCGGAATTTCATGGAATATTGGCTTTTGCAGGAGTTACAGCCTCATATGGGACAATTAGAAAATAGCCAGCGATCCCTGATCGAAATTAATACTAGAATTACAAGTCAAATAGCTCAAAAAGATTTAATGGAACGCAGACTGGCTCTTTTTCAAATAGACTACGATCGTAATAAGAGTCTTCATGAACAAGGGGTAATAGCTGATAGGGATTTTGAATCCAAAGAGATGGAATACCTTCAAATGCAGGAGCAGGTCAACAGCATGATTATTACCATCTCCCAAATGCAGGAAGCGCTCAGTATGGCAAATCAGACTAAACGCATCACGTCTATAGACAAACAAGAAGAAGAAACACGTACCTTAAAAAACATGGTACAGTCCTACTACAGTCTCAAGCGTAACCTTAGAGATTGGGAATACAAATATCTTATGACATCCTCAACAAGCGGTGTGGTCAGCTTTCAAAAAATCTGGGGTGCCAATCAACAGGTCAATTCTGGTGAGCTTGTGTTTACTGTGCTACCTGGAAATAGGTCCGAGCTATTGAGTTCTATGAAAATACCGGCTCAGAATGCAGGTAAAGTTCAGGTTGGTCAAAAAGTCATGATTAAGCTGGACAATTACCCCTTTCAACAATATGGAGCATTGATTGGAGAAATAACTAACATATCGATTTCACCTGATGATGAATTTAATTACTTAGTATATGCCGCCTTACCAATGGGTACGAGTACCTCTTACCACAGGGAAATACCCTTCACTCAGGAATTGTTGGGGAGTGCGGAAATTATTACAGAAGAATTGAGTGTTGCAGAACGTCTTTTTTTTAAGTTCAGGTCATTATTAATCAATTGAAATAAATCAAAACATCAAAAATTGTAGTCCAATCGAAGATCTAAGGTCTCGTCTGCCATTTAATTATTATACACTGAAGGAATGAAAATTGTACAGACTTTTTGGATAGATGAAGGGAAAAATGGGTTGGAAGACTCATTTGGATGGTGCAGTGCAAAGTATCATTTAATGAGCTGGGCTCTAAGTGCTCTTCAATTAAATAAATTTTACTCCAATGTAGAACTGATCACAGATACAAAAGGAAAGGAACTCTTAATAGATCAGCTCAAACTACCTTATCAAAATGTCCGAGTAGAATTGGATGATTTAAATTTTGAATGTAGTCCTCAGTTATGGGTTACCAAAAAAATTTACGCGTACACACTTCACGACGAACCATTTTTAAATGTGGATGGAGATGTTTATATCTTCAATTCCTTTCCGAACGACCTGCTGTCTGGCGATCTTATTGCTCAGAATATAGAGCAGGACTTTGACTATTACAAAGAGCTTGTTGGATTGGTAAATCAGACCTTTGATTATGTTCCTATGCCGCTAAAAATGCAGGTAGAAAAGTCCATACCCATTCAAGCAAGTAATGCAGGTATTTTGGGAGGGAAAGACCACCGATTTTTCAAAGAATATTTCCAAATCGTTCATAATTTTGTTTTGAAAAACAAGGAAAAGATAAATCTACTAACACCCTCTCAACTGGTCAACTTCAATGCCGTGGTAGAGCAATATATTTTTCATTGTTTAAGTAACGATTCGAACGTAGCTGTAAAATATTTATTTGATACAGTATATGATCCTTCTTTTTTTGAAGGGTTTTGTAATTTCCATTATTTGCCAAATAAAACGCCATTTATTCATGCTTTGGGAGACTATAAAAGAAATGGTTGGGTATGCGATCAATTGGCAAATAGACTCCGGATGGATTATCCTGAATATTATTATAATATCATCAATCTCATTGAATCCACTATAAAGCACATTACTGAGTTTGAGGAGTCCTATCCAAGCAGTTCAAGTTTTTCGTTTAACTATTTAGCAAAATCCGAAGAAAAGTTATTTTCCAGAACCAAACAAATCATATATTCAATTTGTGATAGGGAACAAGTATCATTAGATCTCAATAAATATAACATTCATCAACTTAAACAATATTTGAGTGAAGAACTGAATAATTCAAGTTCGTCTGCGCTTCTGAATGATGTGTTTGAGTTTGAAAAAGAGAAATTGAGGTTGGCTCAATCTTTTCCTTCCGATGATTTTGTGTTGAAGAACGAGGCTAAAGCCAATGACAATGCGAACCATGTTTTCAAACGTAATAATTTTCAAGAAAAAATGGAATTGAGATTGTCACCATTCTGTATGATAATAGAGTCAGAATGGGATTGGGCGCTTAATCCTACTTTGTTTACTCGTGTCAAAATAAATAATATCGAAATTAATTTTGATCAGAGACCTCATTATTATCAAACCTTATTGTTGCTTGACCGGCATCATGGCGAAGTAATCGAGTATTTGCTTGGGCCTGTCGAAACCTATTTAATGTCATTACTTTCTAAAGAGACAAATACATCCTATCAGCAATTGGCTGATCAGGTAATCCTATTTTTTCAAAATGTTGAGCCAATTCAAGTCTTGACACTATTGGAAGAGTCCATACGTTTCTTGTCTTATAGTGGGATGATTTTTGTAGAGTTGAATGATTCCTAAAAATCTAGTAAAAACTTACTAAAAGTTAGTAAATAGAGTATTGTTTGTGTTTTGATTACTGCTTAAATTCAAGAAATCAAAACAAGTATTGGACGGTCCAATCCTCAAGTATTGATCAATTTAAAAAACAAACAAATGAAAAAGCTAAGTTTAGAAATGCTGCGACTCACTTCGGGAGAGGTATTGCAGCGAAGTGAAATGAAGAAGATTACTGGAGGGTATGGGGGCTGCACTACATGCTATACTTATGACTCAAACTTGGTGCAAAATGGAACATATACCACCTCTGGTTCTTGTAATGCAGGTTCTACATGCTTTAATGACCCTAATTGTTTTACATGGTCTTGCAGTTGATCTTATAGGTTAAGTATCAGTTCACCTAATGCTCAATTAATATAAATAAATTTGTTAAATAAGTAATGCATTGACTGATGCCGAATTAATCAATTACTGAACTACTTCAAATGAATTTTTATGGAGTAGTTCTAAATTTCTTGTCTTATAAAAACAATTTCATAAGGAGGAATTAATTACAGCTCCCATTTTAGAAACCCTTATAAAGGGAGAGATGCAGAATTAAGTTGAAAATCATTTTGGTAAGCACACTAGTCTTAATCATGAAACATATTATAAGGATGTTGTTTTTCATTTCAATTTTCCAATTTCAAAATTGTGGAGATAAAGATTATCTAGATTCACTAGAATCTACGAAAACAATAGAAATCAAGATGGATTTTTTAAACGGCGATTCACCGGAATTTATCATTGAAATACTAGACACTATAAACCTTGAGGTTCCTGGAAACCCTCCTATTACTTCAGTCCAAGATTTGGCTTTTTCGCAAGACTTCCTTATTCTTTTAGATAGAAAACAGGGTCTATTAAAATTTGACAACAATGGTAGTTTTCTCGGGAAAATCGGGGAGCAGGGAGAGGGGCCAGATGAATATTCTGCGCCCTATGCGATTCATCTGGATGAAAAGGAAAATATGGTCCTTGTGGCAGACTGGATGAAAATGATGGTGTTATCCTATGACCTTGAAGGAAACTTTAACTCCTCAAGCCAAAGAATGATAGGGCACCCGATCTCTTTTTACAAGAATAATGACACCTTATTAATTGTTCAGGAGACAATTAATGGTACAAAAGAGCAACCTCGTCAGGTGTTGATAAGCTCAATTGATCCCAAAACACTTGAAGTTAAAAATTGGGAAAGGCCACTTTACGGCTATCATTCTAATTACACAAATATCCATTCAATCCCCAGGATATTAAGTCGGGTAAATAACGCAATCTTGTTTTATATGCCAATCATTCGGGGAGAGATATCATCGCATACGGACAGGGACACGATTTTTAGAAAACAGGAGGGTAGATTGTCTCCAGAATACCTGCTTCATTTCACTGGATTTGACAACACACTTCAATTGGGAATAAGCCAAGTGGTGATGTCCGATAAATATGCGTTTCTACGTGTCGTATATGACAATCGTTCCTATTTTATGGTAATTGATTTGGAAAACAATCGTCCCCTAATTCATTTAAGGAAATTATTTGATCGGGAGTTGACACCAGAAATGATTCCTAAGCCATTGAATGGGGACATTTTTTATTCCATCCTAAGGGATGAGGAAAATACCGAGGAGAAAAATCCACTGATTGTTTTTTATCGTTTGCCATCGATAAGAAATTGAATAAAAAAATTTAGTTTTGAAAACCTCCTTCCCCCACTATAAACAATCCGACTCCAAAGACTGTGGCCCTACCTGCTTACGGATTATTGCGAAGCACTATGGTAAGCTGATCTCTCTGAAGGAAATCCGTGAGATTTCCGAAACGACCCGTGCCGGAAGTAGCCTGCTCAAGCTAAGTGAAGCGGCGGAGGGCAGAAGAAAACGCTTAGCTGCAGGTTCCGGTAGAACTATCGTGGAGGTAAATAATCTGATGAAGCAATTTGGCGATATGCGCAAGATGATAAAGCAGATGAATAAGATGGGCGGTGCCAAAGCTGCAATGAGTAAGATGATGCCGGGGATGGGGAAGCGATAAACGCACTATGCACTCTTATAATAAAAGGCTGAAATCAGGTGTTATCCAGATTTCAGCCTTTTTTTTCATTCATTCGCTTAACAGCTATCAAATTATCCTTTCTTTACTAGCCATTCTTCAAATACCTTTAAGCTTTCCTGCCTCAACCCATTTTCCATTGGGATTTTTCGATCGGCAGGATTGAGCGCCAGTTCTCTATAGATGTAGCGATTGTCAAAGCCCGCATCCGCACTGTCTTCTCGGGTACAGGCATAAAAGACTTTGCTCACCTTTGCAAAGTAAAAAGCCGAAGCACACATGGGGCAGGGTTCACATGAAGCGTATAGTTCACAACCCTCCAAATCAGTTTTCGATAGCTGGCTGCAGGCATTTCGAATAGCTTCGATTTCGGCGTGTGCCGTAGGGTCATTATTCTTATTTATCTTATTTCCTGATTCACCTACAATCTTTCCGTCCTTCACCACTACAGCCCCATAAGGTCCACCTTCCCCGCTATTCATAGCCATTTGTGCCAAAGCTATCGCTCTGCGCATAAATTGTTTTTCCTGTTCTGTCATGGATTTTAATTAATTGATGTTTAGCTCTTTGAATCAGTCTCAATTATTAAAACCCAGTAAAGATTGAGTTGTTACGAAATCTATTCTCCAATCTCCAATCTCTTTTTCTCAAACCCTCAACTCATTCACCGATAACCTCCAAAAACGGCCCCGTGAAGTTACGATTTACGCTAATGCGGTTTTTGCCAGCTTGAATCAGGTTTGGTTGACAGAGAAACTTTTGTTTTTGATTCAGTCAGGCTTCATAAATGGAATTTCCGCATGCCGGAGTCAATACAGGTAATAATTACCCTTGTGTCACCAACAAGTATAAATTTTGAATGAATTTACCCGCGTATCCTCAAGAAAATAAGCTAGGTCGGTGATCGAAAACATGATCAATTCAACTGACATATACTTTGGTTGAGATCTTCGGTTTTTAATCTCCAGTTTCCTATCTCTTATTCTCCAATCTCTTTTTCTCAAACTCTCAACTCATCCACCTACTCATAAACTCCAAGAAAGGTTCTTTGTAATTATCGCCTACCGCAATGGATTGGTCTCGGATATTAATTACATTCTTGGATACTGATTCAATATGGTTTAGGGCGACGATGAAGGAGCGATGTACTCGCATGAACTGATCGGAGGGAAGGAGTTCCTCCATACTTTTCAAACTAGTCAGCGAAAGAATTGGATTAGGTTTTGAAGTCAAATGAACTTTCACATAATCCTTATAAGCTTCCACATAAGCAATTTCCTTGAGGAGGACTTTGACCAGTTGATACTCTACTTTCAGGAAAATGTAATCTAGGTTGGATTTCTCTGAATCCTTATTTTCAGATTGATCATTTTGATTGAGTTTTTGGAAGTAAACAGAGGCTTTAGACGCGGCGTTTAAGAACTCCTCATAGCTGTAGGGCTTCAGCAAATAGTCCAAGGCATCGACTTTATAACCTTCGATTGCAAACTGATGATAAGCTGTCGCAAAAATGATTCGAGTGTACTCTGATTTTTTCTTTCCATCCAAGACTCTCGCTAGCTCCATGCCAGACAAATCCGGCATTTGGATATCCATAAAGATGAGCTGCACTTCATGTTGATTGATAAAGCTCAGTGCCTCGATGGCATTGGAAAATTTACCTGCCAGCTTCAAAAAAGCCGTTTGTTCTATAAATTTACCCACCAATTCCAAGGCTAGTGGTTCATCATCTATGGCTATACAGTTCAAGGTCATTCGAGATTCAGAGTAAGATTTACCCAATACTCTTGAATGGCTTCTGCAACACCAAATTTCAGCCGATGTTTTTCAGGATAGAGCAGCGCTAGTCTTCGCCTGGTATTTGTCAGACCAATTCCATTTTCCTGAGATTCCGGATTATCCGGAGGAAGTGGGAAAATATGATTTTTGGTTTCAAAGAAGAGTGTTTGGCCCATTACTTCCAGCTTGACCAAGATTTCGCAGTCTTGCTGAGAGCTGATCCCGTGCTTGAAGCAATTTTCCAAAAAGGGAAGTAGCAACATTGGAGCGATGATAAGATCCTCTTTGGGCGTTTCGATCTGAATATTCAAAGTCACATTCGAGGAAAGTCGCATTTTCATCAACTCGATGTAGTCATTGATGAAATTCACTTCTCTGCTAAGTAAAGTCTCCTCTTTTTGATTTTCATATAAGACATAGCGCATCATTCGGGAAAGCTTGAGTAGGGCTTCCTGCGCCTTTTTCACATTTAGATTTGTCAAAGCATAAATATTATTCAGCGTATTGAAGAAGAAGTGAGGATTGATTTGAGCTTTCAGATAGGAGAGCTCTGTATTGATCCGTTGCTGATCGAGTTCTTGGCGGAGGCTTTCATCTTTTTGCCATTTCTGTACGGAGGCCACAGCTGTACTGATTCCAATAGATAATAAATAAAGTGTCAAATGAAAAATATCAGCTGATAACCAACGCTTACCCGGTTGGTAAGCTTTTTCTGGATTAAAAGCTTTGAACATCAACTCTGGTAGATGGACCAAATTTTCAAAGTAAATAATCAATCCCAGGTAGAAGACTCCGGCAATGACGATCAAGAGTAGAAAGATTAATGGCTTTCCTTCAAACAGGATTTTGGGAACAACAAAAGCCATATTTCCATAAAAAAATACCAGTAGTATGCAAACCAAAAAAATCTGACGGTACCAAAATTCTATAGGAATTTCAACACGCCAGGAGAGTGGAGAGAGCAATAGCAATACTGTAATCAAGGCAAACCATCCAAGTACATGTACTAGAATTGAGATGCGTTTGCTTGAGTTGAATGTTAGCATATCAGTATACTTGAATTAACAAACTAATTAAAAGTATCGCATATTTTAAAATCAAATCTACAGATAAGGACTTTACGTCTACAAAACACCATAATCAGGGGATAAAACTTATTCTTAGGTTCCGATTAGATTTGATCTGCTAAAAATCGGTCTTTGTCGATATAATTTGACTCGTCATCTATTATCAAATTTTTACTCAAACAAACTCACTTTTTTTGGGGTATAAGAATTTATAAAATTTGTTTTATCAGTTAAATCTGTCTTCATCAAAATTGCCTTGATGCACTTATAACCAACCCAACATGAAAAAAGCTGTTTGTTTGTATATTTTTAATTTGTTTTTAGGCTTTGGACTCGTTCAGGCACAGCAGGTATCACCATCAGCTAAACAACCTGCGCGTATAATTGGAGTCGCAAAAGATTTGAAAACCGGTAAGGCTGTCTCTTATGCCACAGTTGCGCTATATAAATCAGGAACTGACACCAACATTGTAGGTGCAGTAGCTGATGATGAGGGAAATTTTTTTATTGCGGGTTTTGAATTGGGAAGCTATGATCTGAAGATCACTTTCCTAGGCTTTGAAACCAAAGTGATCGAAGACATTCAAGTAATTTCATCTACGGGAGATATCAACTTAGGAAATATTGAACTGACCGATGAGGGTCTTGCCCTTGAAGAAGTCACGGTCCAAGGGCAGCGAGATCTGATCGAGGAGCGTGTCGATCGTACGATCTACAAGGCAGAAAACGATAAGACTACAGCTGGTGGAGATGCAACAGACGTACTTCGAAGAGTGCCGATGCTTTCGGTAGATTTTGACGGAAATGTATCTATGAGAGGAAGTAGCAATATTCAAGTATTGATTGATAACAGGCCTTCGGCCATCACAGCGAGCAGCATTGCAGATGCGTTGAGACAGATTCCTGCTGACGAAATCAAAGCAGTAGAGGTGATTACTTCTCCTTCAGCAAGATTTGATGCTGAGGGTACTTCTGGGGTGATTAACATTATTACTAAAAAGAATAATTTTCAGGGAATGACGCTGAATGTCAATAGTGGATTTGGTCTAAGAGGATCAAATCTAAGCTTAAATGGCGCTGCACGGAAAGGCAAGTTTGGGTTTTCACTGGGCGGATTTGGTAGAGCTGGCTATAATATCAATGGGCGTTTTGAAAATGAGCAGTTGTTGAACAACCCGGATAATAGCATTTCAAGAATCTTGCAATCTGCAGATACAGAGCGAAGAAACTTATTTGGGAGGTATACTTTCGGAGTGGATTATGATATTGACAAATTCAATTTCTTGACTGGTTCGGTAAACTTTGGAGTTAGAAATTCCAATAGTAATCAAAATGATTTCCTTACTCGAAACTTCTTAAATGATCAGCTTAGCAGAACTGCACTTCGAACAACAGACGTAGTAGATGATTCTAATACGATCGATGTCAGTGTAAACTATACTAAAACCTTTGAGAAAAAGGGCAAAGAGTTTAGCTTTTTGACACTTTATAGTAGAAATAATCGTCAGAATTCATTTGTAAACTCGCTTTATGAAGATGATTTGCAGACAATTGATTCTAGACTTCGAAATTTCAACCCAAGCAGAAATGAGGAATTCACTTTCCAGGTAGACTTTGTCAATCCAATGGGAGATGAAGGAAAAGCTATTCTCGAGTACGGAGCGAAGAATATCTTAAGAAAAGCATATTCAGATTTTGCGTACTTCCAGGCTGACGGTGCTGATGGGGATTACATAGAAGATACCAGGCCAAGCAGAAGCAATGAATTCAGCTATGATCAGAATGTTACCGCAGCTTATACTTCGTACACATTTAATTTGTTGAAAAATTACACACTGAAGACTGGTCTACGATATGAATACACTACGATCAATGCTGACTTCAAGACAGAAACCACAGTAAACATTCCTTCATACGGAACATTGGTACCAAGTATCAATGCCAGCCGTAAAATGAAAAATGGTAACCTGATCAAAGCGTCATACAACAGAAGAATCTCAAGACCATCACTACGATTCTTGAATCCGAATATCGAGGCTTCCAACCCACTTCAGATTTCTCAGGGTAATCCTACATTGGATCCAGAGTTGACAGATAACTACGAGGTAGGTTACAGCACCTTTGTTAAAGGAATGGTGATAAATTTCACCTCTTTCTATAGAAATACCACTGGCTCGATTCAGTCTGTGCGGACTATCCAAGATGATGGAGTAATTTTTACAACGTTTGAGAATATCGGTAGAGAGCAGGCGATCGGCGGAAGCGTATTCTTCAATATCAACGCGAGCAACAAGCTTTCATTCAATGGTGGCTTCGATACCTACTATGCTATTTTGGATAATGGATTATCTGACCCATTGCTTGCTGCGCAAAATGAAGGTTTTGTAATCAGCGGTAGAATGTTTGGTAACTACACACTTCCTAAAAACTGGCAGCTGCAATTGTTCACATATGCCAGAGGTAGAAGAGTTGAATTACAAGGAAGTTCTGGAGGCTTTGCAGCCTATGGTTTGAGTTTAAACAAGCAGTTTGCTGAGAAGCGAGGAAGTGTTGGATTTGGAGTAGAAAACTTCTTGGCAAAAGAATTCATCATCCGTAATAAAATCATCACGCCTACGATTATTCAGAACAGCACCTCTGCGATCCAGAATATGAATTTCAAAGTGAACTTCAGCTATCGAATTGGAAAACTTAGCATGGATCAGGGAAGACCTCGAAAAAGAAAGTCAATTAATAATGATGACTTGAAAGAGGGAGCTCCCGCTGGAGGCGGACAAAACAATTAGGATTAGCCCAAATGCCCAGTTAAGTTCCTCAGCTGTAACTAACGTTTTTAAAGATGATAATTTGATAGATAAGATTTTTCAACAAAAAGCCCGCTCTTTAGATAAAAGCGGGCTTTTTGTTAATAAACCAGTATTTTTGCTTAGTTACTTATAGGTTACTTTCTTGATTGCGTCGATGGTACGTTTCACATTTGGTAGCGTCACATCAATGTAACTTGCTGAATAACTCAACGGAATATCCATAGAGTTAACCCTGATTACAGGGGCATCTAAGTAGTCAAATGCATAGCGCTGGAAATGATACGTAAGTTCTGAGGAGATTCCAGCAATTGGATTGGCTTCCTCCACGATTACTGCACGATTGGTTTTCTTTACAGATTCTAGGCAAGTGGCATAATCAATAGGTCGAACGGTACGAAGATCGATAACCTCGCAGTCAATTCCTTCCTTAGCCATTTCCTCGGCAGCTTCCAGCGCAACTTTCACCATTTTGCCAAATGAAATTACAGTTACATCTTTTCCTTTTCGCTTGATGTCTGCTACACCGATGGGAAGTAGGTATTCGCCTTCAGGAACTTCGCCCTTATCATTATACATGACCTCAGACTCCATAAAGATTACTGGATCCGGATCGCGTATTGCTGCTTTCATCAAACCTTTTGCATCGTAAGGGGTAGAAGGGACTATGACCTTTAGACCGGGTGTATTTGCAAACCAGTTTTCAAAGTTTGAAGAGTGGGTAGCTCCCAATTGACCGGCATTTCCCGTTGGACCTCTGAATACAATTGGCACACTATACGCTCCACCTGACATGGCTAGCATTTTAGCAGATGAATTGATGATCTGATCGATTGCTACTAAGGAGAAGTTGAAAGTCATAAATTCAATGATCGGCTTTAGACCATTCATTGCTGCTCCTACTCCTAACCCCGCAAACCCTAATTCAGAAATCGGGGTATCGTAAATTCGATTTGGACCGAATTCATCCAGCATTCCCTGAGATACTTTATAAGCTCCATTATATTCTGCTACTTCTTCACCCATTAAAAAGACGTTTGGATCACGTCTCATTTCTTCTGACATAGCCTCTCTTAAGGCTTCTCGAAACTGTATTTCTCTCATGAGTTATTGACTAAAATTAAGCCCGTAAAAATAGAAAGGAAAAGACTAAAACCAAAAATAAGCTGGCTTTAATACTGCATTCGACCGGTGTAGTATAGAAAGTAAGAGCCACATTTCACTGACTGAGCAACTGAAAAAACATGTAGAAGTCAAGCACTAAAATAGATTTTTAAATTCTAAGCATTGATTAACAGTTACTTAAATTGCCAGTTGGGGAATAACTCATTTTTTCACCGGCTTACCTTCTTCTACCCATGAGGTGATTCCACCATTGAGCATATAGATGTTTTTAAATCCTGCTGCTTTCATCCTTGCGCTAGCTTTTGCAGTTCGTATTCCTGATTTACAATAAAGCAGGTAGGTTTTATTTTTATTCAAGATCTCAATATTTTGCGCGAAGCATTCATCCAAAAAATCTAGATTCATTGCTTTCTCAATATGACCACCCGCCATTTCTTCTGGAGTTCTTACATCTATCAGAATATTCTTTTTCTTGTTGAGCATCTTTTCAAAAGTGTTGGCAGATACTACCATAGCAGAGTCGACATTTTGAGCAAACAAATAGCTCGTTTGAACTATAAGGAAAATCAAACCAAGGAAAAATATTTTTGAGAATTGCATGGCGAAAATGTTTGAAGTGACCAATTGAGAATCCATATTGGAAATAAAATTTAGCCAATTCATTCCAAATGCCTACAAAAATTGCTCTGATTTCGGACTCCCACAGTTACATTGATCTCATAACCTGTTCTTACCTTGAAGATTGTGATGAGATCTGGCACGCTGGAGATATAGGTTCTATAGCTGTAATGAAGGCGCTGCCTGAAGGCAAAACTATCCGGGCTGTTTTTGGGAATATCGATGATTCAGAGATTCAGCATCATTATCCGGAATGGCAGAATTTTGAACAAGACGGCGTACGAGTTCTGATGACTCATATTGGCGGGAAGCCACCTCGCTACGCAAAAGGAGTGAAGAGTATGATCAAAACACATAAGCCTAAACTTTTTATTTGTGGGCATTCGCATATCTGCAAAGTGGTTTTTGATCCCGAGTCCAATTGTCTTTATATGAATCCGGGGGCAATTGGTCAGCATGGTTTTCACATAATGCGCACTCTTTTACTGTTTGATTTGGATGATGGACAGATTAAAAATCTCCGTGTAGTAGAATTAGGGAAAAGGGGGAAATGAGGTACAGGTCTGAAGACCTGCTTTTATACAGGCTTGGAGTTTTATTATAGTCATTTTACCACAAAGTTCACAAAGGTTTGGCCGAGGAACGCAAAGGATAGGACTAGCAAATCTGTTTAAAATCTTCGGGCCTGCTCATCGGCCTCAGGTAAGATTGAACTTTTAGACTTGTTATTTTACCACAAAGATCACGAAGGTACTCAAGGGGCCGCAAAGGATTAGGGCTATCAACAATCTGTTTAAAATCTTCGGATTGCCTATCGGCAGACTTGAAAAAGATGTTTGCTGAAAAGATATTGAGCTCCAAGTCTGAAGACTTGAACCAGTTGAGTTCATGAAGGTATCTCAAAGGGCCGGGAAGGATAGAACCAGCAAATATCTCCTGACTGCTATCTAAGCCAGGCATTAGCCATTTTATTCCATTTCATTTTCCTTACGTTCCTTCTATGAACTCTGCGGTTGATCCGTGAACGTTGTGGTTAAAAAGCTTTAAATAAAAAAGGCGATCAAACTGATCGCCTTTCGAAATATGATTTGGAAAGATTACTTTCCGAAAGATTTTTTAAGCTCTTCGATGTCCACGTTTTTAATTACGGGCATTGCGCACAATTGCTTGATTTTAATCACACGTGTGGTCTGACTTTGTCTTTTTCTTTTCAATTTTCTCTTTAGCGTAGTAACTGCCATGGTCGTATGTTTTAAATGAATTATTTCGAAATTGATGACAAAAGTAAGTAATCATTTCTTTTCTGCCTAAAATAAATATGGAATAAATTAAAGCCAATTTGAGATTGCAAGAGCGCTTTGCCATTTTTTAGATAAATTTGGAGCATTAACAGCAAAAAATTATCGATGCAAAAGCCAAGTCTTCCTAAAGGAACCCGAGATTTCGGGACAATTCAAATGGCAAGGAGAAACTATATCTTGGATCAAATCAGGTCAACGTTCCAACTTTTCGGGTACAATCAAATAGAAACTCCTGCGATGGAAAATCTCAGTACCCTGACCGGGAAGTACGGAGATGAAGGAGATCAATTACTTTTCAAGATTCTCAACAGTGGAGATTATCTGAAGAATGTATCATCCGAAGATCTGAATAAAGGTGCTTCAGCTACGCTTGCCAAAGTTTCGGAAAAAGGTCTTCGATACGATCTTACTGTTCCTTTTGCAAGATTTGTGGTAATGAATCGAAATGACCTGACCTTTCCTTTCAAGCGATTTCAGATTCAGCCTGTCTGGAGAGCAGATCGGCCGCAGAAAGGGCGCTACCGTGAGTTCTATCAATGTGACGCCGATGTGGTTGGTACGGATAGTTTGGTATGTGAAGCAGAGATTATCTTGATGATCCGAGACGTTTTCGCAAAACTCAAACTGACTGATTACAGCATCAAGCTGAATAATCGAAAAATTTTAACAGGAATATCTGAAGCCATTGGTGCAGCAGGGAAAGAAGGACCGCTGTGTGTGGCAATAGATAAGTTGGATAAGATCGGTTGGGAGAAAGTGCAAGAGGAATTGATCGGCAGAGCGTTTTCTGAGGATTCTTTGGAAAAGCTAGCTCCCTTGATCGATCTTGCTGAAGGATTTGAGGGGAAAATTTCTTTTCTGAAATCCTTTTTAGCAGAAAGTAAAGTCGGACTTCAGGGAGTGGGGGAGTTGGAAGAGCTTGCTGTGATCTTAAAAGGAATGGGTGAGAATTTGGATTTTGTAGATTTTGATGTCATGCTGGCCAGAGGACTATCCTATTATACAGGTGCGATTTTCGAAGTGAAAGTAATCAATGCCTCAATCGGATCGGTTAGCGGTGGAGGTCGATACGATAACCTCACTGGCGTGTTTGGTCTTTCGGGAGTTTCGGGAGTAGGTATTTCCTTCGGTGTAGATCGCCTGTATGATGTATTGGAGGAGCTTGAGTTATTTCCAGAGGGAAGTGTCCAGACTTCAACGATTCTTTTTACTCACTTTGATCAAAAGGGATTTAGCTATGCGCTTTCGCTTTTGCAAAAGTTCAGAAAAGCTGGTATCAAAGCAGAGATTTACCCTGATCTGAGTAAAGTGAAAAAACAACTGGATTTCGCAACTAAGAAGGGGGTGCACTTCGTTGGGATCTGTGGGGACAATGAAATAAAGGATAACTTGATCTCAATCAAGAATCTGGAAACCGGCGATCAGGAAATTTTGACTATTGAAGCTGCTATTTCTAAGTTATCTTAACCCGCACTGTGGATTGAGTTGACTGGGATAACCATTCCTCCTTTCAAGCAGATAAAGTCATTCCCTACCGCCCAAACGGTGGTCTCAATTTGGTAAAGTGAACCATTGGCTGTTTCGAATACAAGTTTAACTTTGGATTGAAGCAAGTTGCCCAGTGTTTGAGCTCTGTAGAGATTTAAGGTTCTTTTGCTTAACTCGTCAGCTGTGAGCAGGACTTCTTTCTTGGAAAATTTAAGCGATGAGATCTGCTCTTTGTTAATGATTTCGATAGTCTTCATACGTTTATTACTTTATTATTGGATACTTATAATCGTTTGAAAATGTTGCAGAAAATAACCTTATGGATTTCATAAAGGATATTTATTAAAATTAAATTTTGTTTTTTTATAATAAACAGTTATAAAATATTAATAATCATTAAAAAATTGAAGATACTATGTTTGATATGATGGGAATGATGGGCAAAGTAAAAGAAGCCCAAGCGAAAATAAAGGAGGCACAATCCAAATTGCATCTGATCACAGCCACCGCAGAATCTGGTGCAGGATTGGTAAAAGTAACCGTAAATGGCGAGCGAAAAGTGCTGACTATTGATATGGATGAGAGTATACTTTCTCCAAAAGATAAAGAAATGCTGAGTGACTTGGTGGTGGCGGCAACAAATATTGCTATGCTAGCAATTGAACAAAAGATCAAAACCGAAATGAAAGCTGCTACCGACGGGATGATACCAAACATACCGGGTATGGATCTGGGCAGCATGTTTGGATGAGTTCGGCTGCGATCGTCATATTGAATTACAATGGGCGAGAGATGTTCGCAACTTTCCTGCCTTCAGTGATAGCAAATAGCCATTTTGATATCTGGGTGATTGATAATAATAGTTCGGATGATTCTATCTCCTTTTTGGAAGAAAGATTTCCACAAATTCATGTTTTAAAATCAAGTCAAAATCTCGGCTATGCCGGCGGCTACAATTGGGGACTGGATCAGCTTAGAGATGATTACGATTTCCACATCTTATTGAATTCTGATATTGAAGTGACCAAGAATTGGGATAGCGAGTTGGTTCAGGCTTTAGAAGTTATGCCGGATTATGCTGCGATTCAACCAAAGATTTTGTCTTGGACATCTAGAAACAAGTTTGACTACGCTGGCGCTGGAGGAGGCTTTGTGGATGCCTATGGTTATCCTTACTGTAGAGGGCGCATTATGGATCAGATCGAACAGGATTATGGGCAGTATGATGATTCTATAGACGTAGACTGGGCGTCAGGTGCTTGTTTCATTGTTAGATCTGAAGTTTTTCATCGATTCGGTGGTTTTGATGCTGGTTTTTTTGCCCACATGGAGGAAATTGACTTATGCTGGCGAATGAGAAAATCAGGTTGGAAAATTGGCTATAAAGGACATATTTCGGTTTACCATCTTGGCGGCGGTACTTTGCAGCGCTCTAGTCCTCATAAGTTGTATTTGAATATTCGGAATAGTCTAAGCATGATCTACAAAAATGAATCAGCCACTAACTTCAAAAAAATTTATTGGGTCAAATATTTGTTTGAGCATCTTGCAATTCTGAGCTACCGGATCAAAGGTCAGAAGGAACTAGCCAAAGCAATTCATAGGGGATACACCGATTTTGAAAGTATTAAGTCCAGCCTTCAAAAATTCCAATTAGCTATAAATAATGGGAAAGAGATAAAAAGTAACAGTCCAGTAACATTTCTGATTTGGCATTGGGCAGTTTTGAGAAAGAAAAAGTTCTCAGCCTTTTAATCAAAAAGAATTGGATTGTTTTTCTTTCTAAAATAGGTTCTGATTTTCATCACCATTGCCATCGATACATATAGAATCACCGGAGAGCCTAGAGTGATAAACGAAGTGTAGATGAAAAATAGTCGTATACTGTCAATCGGGAAGTTTAATTTTTCTCCAATTTTTGAACAAACACCAAAGGCACGTTCTTGAAAAAATAATCTTAGCTTTTCCATAATTTAGGTTGGTTAAATTTTAATATTTTGATAAGATTGAAACAATCTAAAGAATAATCTCCATTCCATTGATTAAGAAACAAATAATAAATCTTTTTTTAGTCGGCCTCCTAACTAGTTGTGGTTCAAGAATAACAGCCAAAAGTAATTTTTTGGCAGATTCTAAAGTCAGTCCTTCGAAGCTTGAGTTTTTCAGAGATTCCATTCAATTTGAGGTTTCAGGGATTATTCCGATCGAATCAGTCATGTCACCGAAAAATCCTCAAGTAAGCCTTCATTTTGTAAGTCGCGAAAATTCGGTGGATTTGGGTAAGTTTTCGTTGATAAAGAATTTTGAGGCTTATCGTTACTCGAAATCTTTCAAGATAGCTTATGAACCTTGGATGGAGTTTGCGATAATGGAGTTGCATTTCAATCAAGGAGGAAATCCATCCATAATTCCTCAGGAAAAAAAACAGTTAGCACGAGGGGTGATCACCACGGCATTACTGGC
>Ga0335398_10003168_pt1 | contig 24587 bp, 17 predicted proteins | sample BON03_FD_205742 | JGI IMG/M metagenome (GOLD analysis project Ga0335398, IMG submission 205742) | Freshwater microbial communities from Lake Bonney liftoff mats and glacier meltwater in Antarctica - BON-03 (spades assembly) (version 2) | ecosystem: Environmental > Aquatic > Freshwater > Ice >... | reverse complement strand
AGCAAGGTAGTGGTAGGGCAAAAAGTGTTGATCGAGCGGTTGCTCACCGGGCTGCTCACAAATGGTCACGTCTTGCTCGAGGGTGTGCCCGGCCTCGCGAAGACACTGACGGTTAGGACGCTCGCATGTTGTATCCACACGGGGTTTCAAAGGCTTCAGTTCACCCCGGATTTGCTACCCGCAGATTTGATTGGAACATTAATCTACAATCCGCGCGAAGGGGAGTTCTCCACCAAGTTAGGGCCGATATTTTCCAACCTGATTCTGGCTGATGAAATCAACCGAGCGCCCGCCAAGGTCCAAAGTGCGTTGCTTGAGGCGATGCAGGAGCGGCAAGTGACGATTGGCGATAAGACATTCAAACTTCCGGATCCGTTTCTCGTGCTAGCCACGCAGAACCCGATTGAGCAGGAGGGGACCTACCAGCTTCCCGAGGCGCAGTTGGACCGGTTCATGGTAAAGGTGCATGTCGGCTATCCTACCCGCACTGAAGAACGTGCAATCCTCGACGCCATGGCGACTTCCGCTCCGAAGCTGGAAGTGACGGCCGTCGTTTCGCCCGAAGACATCATCAGGGCGCGCGGGGTTGTGAATGAGATTTTCGTGGACGATCGTGTCAAAGATTACATCGTCGACATCGTGTGGGCGACACGCGAACCACGTTCGTTTAAGCTGAATCTCGATGGAATGATCCGGTACGGCGCTTCACCGCGTGCGACGATCTATCTCACGCTTGCTGCCAAAGCGCAGGCATTCCTTGCCGGTCGTGGCTATGTCACGCCGCAGGACGTCAAGTCGGTCGGTTTGGATATCCTGAGGCACCGCGTGGCAGTCAGCTACGAGGCCGAAGCGGAATCCGTGACCAGCGAGACTATTGTCGAAAAGATTTTTGCCGGTATCGCCGTACCCTGAGTGGAGGATTGTGGTTGGAGACAAATCCTCCGACCGCGAGACCACCTGCTCCATGAGCATCGTGCCCACCATGTCGGTATCCATTTTTTTCCCAAATGCGTGACGCAAAAGACATCCTGAAAAAGATTCGTCGCATTGAATTGCGGACCCGGCGGCTTGTGGATTCATCCTTTGCCGGGGCGTATCACAGCGTCTTCAAAGGCCGGGGCATGAACTTCGAGGAAGTTCGCGAATACACGCCCGGCGACGACATCAGGAGCATCGACTGGAACGTGACGGCGCGGATGAATGTGCCGTATGTGAAGAAGTTTACCGAGGAGCGTGAGATGACTGTGATGCTCCTCGTGGACGTGAGCGCGTCAGGGACCTATGGCAGTGTTGATTCGAGCAAGCGAGAGCTGGCCGCGGAGGTCGCGTCGATCCTGGCATTCAGTGCGATCCAGAACAACGACAAGGTCGGCCTGCTTTTGTTCACCGATGAAGTCGAGCTATTCATACCCCCAAAGAAGGGTCGCTTGCACACGCTGCGGTTGATTCGGGAAATGTTATATTTTGAACCCAAGCGGCGGGGGACCGCAGTGTCGGTTGCCCTCGATTATTTGAATAAGGTCGTCTCGCGCAAGGCGGTCGTCTTTGTAATCTCGGATTTTATCAGCGGAGATTTCGTGAAGGCACTTACGGTCACCGGCAAGCGGCATGACCTTGTGGCGATGCCAGTAATTGATCCCGGCGAAGAGACGCTGCCGAACGTCGGTATCCTAACGCTCGAAGACGCGGAAACGGGTCGCCAGATCGAAATCAATACTTCCAATCGGGGAGTGTCGGCGGCGTTTGCCGCGATGGAAGACCGTCGTCACGAGGAGTTGGAGCGGGTATTCCGTCAGCGCCGGATCGATGTGGTTCCACTGCGAACCGACCGGGATTACTTGATGCCATTGCGGGCATTTTTTGAAAAGCGGGAGCGGAGGATGTCAGCATGATGCCCGAGGAATCGGCCACTCCGGTGCCAATCCACGACATTCTGCCTCCAGTTGGATTTTTTCCCTATCCAGTGTGGATGGTCGTGGCCGCAGCGATCGCGGTGCTTGCGGTAGTCGGCTTCCTGGTTTGGTTTTTCTTTCTGAGAAAGCGCAAATCCCGCGTCACGACGGCGACGGAACGAGCAATGAAGCGGATCGACGCCTTGCGTGGGCAGGTCGAGGGAGCGCAGGCATATCCTTTTAGCATCGAAGTGTCCGAGGTCTTGCGCAGGTATATCGAGGAGTCGCAGGGGCTGTTGGCCACACGTCAGACGACGCGTGAGTTCCTCGATGCGATGCAGGGTCGCACCACCTACACGGAAGAACAGTTTGAGATGCTGTCAGATTTTCTGGAGTTGGCGGATATGATTAAATTTGCGCGGATGACAGCAGGTCCCGACGAGTGCCGCAGGTTACTATCCGCAGCAGAAGGCCTTATCCAAAACGCAACGGCTCGGACTGAGGAGGTAAAGTTGTGAACGGCATGGAGCTTGGTGGCATGACGTTTCAACACCCGTGGGTGCTATCGTTGCTATTGCTGTTGCCAGCGATCGCCTGGCTGAAAGGCCGGTTTGGCGGCACTCCTGGCGTCGTCTTTTCATCAACCGGCGCGCTGGAAAAAATCGGAAGTCGTCGCCGGTCGCGCGTGGGTGGTCTGCTCACCTCGCTGGCGCTGGTGGCACTTGCGTGTTTCACGGTCGCCGCAGCGCGACCACAACTGGGCTCGACGATCACGCGTGTGGAAGCCAGCGGTATCGACATCATGCTTGCCATTGACGTTTCGGGATCGATGAAAGCGGAGGATTTTTCGATTGGCAACCAGCGTGCAAACCGGCTTGATGCGGTGCGTCAGGTCACTGAGCGATTTATTACCGAGCGGCCAAATGATCGTATCGGGATTGTTGCATTTGCGGGGCGTCCCTATTTGGTGAGTCCGCTGACACTCGATCACGAGTGGCTGATTCGCAACCTGGAGCGCGTGCAAATCGGCTTGGTCGAGGACGGCACTGCCATCGGGTCGGCGATTGCTTCGGCCGCCAAGCGATTGGAGAATAAGGAAGCAAAAACCAAGCTCATTGTTTTGCTTACGGATGGAGACAACAATGCCGGCAAAGTGATGCCGTTGACTGCGGCCGAAGCTGCGAAGGCGCTGGGGATTCGGATTTATACGATTGGTGCGGGAACCCGTGGAAATGCCCCCTATCCGATGACTGATGCTTTTGGTCGAACGGTGTATCGCAATGTGCCGGTGGAATTCGATGAAAACGTCCTCAAGCAAATCGCTTCAATTTCTGGAGGACAATATTTTCGCGCCACGGACACGCGTTCGCTGGCTGAAATTTTCGGGGAGATCGACAAGCTGGAAAAGTCCAAGATCGAGATCGAGAAGATCGCGCAATACGAGGATTTGTTCCCGTGGTTTCTAATGGCCGGAATCATTTTCCTTTTAGTTGAAACTGTAGGATCACAAACTTTATGGAGACGACTGCCGTAGAAACTGCTCTTGCTTTCGGACAGCCGGAGTGGCTGTGGGCGCTGCTTGTTGTGCCAGCTCTAGCTGTTGTATATTGGCGTGCCCAGATCAAGCGGAACCAGTTGATCACCCGCATCGTCGCGCCCCGCTTGAGAGAGCAACTCGCGTCCGGAGTGAGCCATTCGGTCCGGATTTTTCGCTTTGCTCTGGTAGTTTCGATATTTGCTTTGGTAATCGTCGCGCTGGCAAAACCCCGCCTCGGATACATCCAGAGAGAAATCAAAACGACCGGGCGCGATGTCATTATGGCATTCGACGTCTCACGCAGTATGCTGGCGACGGATGTACCGCCCACGCGCTTGGCGCGGGCAAAGCTCGTCGCGTTGGACCTCGCGCGCATGCTGTCCGGGGACCGGGTCGCTGTGATTGCTTTTGCGGGATCGGCATTCTTGCAAGCGCCGTTAACATTGGACCGGAATGCGATCTTTTCTTCGATTGAGGAACTCGATACCGATTTGATTCCGAGGGGAGGGACGAATATCGGAGCTGCAATCCAAACTGCGATTGACGCGTTTGGAAAAGCCGAGGGTGTGGTCCGAGCATTGGTTGTTTTAACGGATGGAGAGGAACTGGATACCGATGGGTTGGCTGTTGCCAAACGCGCCGAAGGGGAGGGGATCCGGATCTTCACCGTAGGAATCGGTTCTGAAGAAGGATCACTGATTCCCATTCAGACCATTGATGGACGCAGGGATTTTGTGCGGGATTCCGCAGGAGAGCCCGTTTTGACCAAGCTCGATGTGGCAAGACTTACCGAAATTGCAGAGATTACGGGCGGCTTCTACACTCCGCTTAATCCAGATGCAGCGCGATTGATTTTCACTAATGGAATTGAGCCATTGGAGCAGGTTGAGACGGGAGTGCTGGCCTCGCGTCAACCGGTGGAGCAGTACCAATGGCCACTGGGCATTGCTATGGGGTTGTTTGCAATTTGGATGTTAGTGGGTGAGGGGCGCCGTCGGCGGAGGCCTGCTGAGGCGCGCAACGGTGCGCGAACCACCGTGATCAGCGCTTTGGTTTTTGGTGCTACCTGTTTCGATGTTGCTGCGCAAACCGGGGTGGAGAAATACAATGCCGGGGATTACGAATCGGCGCTGCAGGCATTTCAGTCCGACGCAACCACAAGCCCCGATCGTGATAAACTCCAGTTTAATGCCGGTGCCTCGGCGTATCAGTTGGGAGATTTCCCTGGGGCAATTGACTACTTTACGGGTGCGCTGCTCACTCAAGACGAGGCGTTGAGGAACAAGGTGACATACAACCTTGCCAACGCCCTGGTTCGCCGCGGAGAAGGGGCGAAATCCAGTGAAGCCAGAATCACCGACTGGAAGGATGCGATCAAACACTACGATGATGTCCTCACCCGTGAGCCGGAGAATCGGCTAGCCAAAGAAAATCGGGATCTTGTTCAGAAGCTTCTCGATGAGGCTGAAAAAGAGCAGCAGGAGCAGGATCAGGAGCAGGATCAGGATCAAAAGCAGGATCAAAAGCAGGATCAAAAGCAGGATCAAAAGCAGGACCAGAAGCAGGATCAAAAGCAGGACCAGAAGCAGGATCAAAAGCAGGATCAAAAGCAGGATCAAAAGCAGGACCAGAAGCAGGATCAAAAGCAGGATCAAAAGCAGGATCAAAAGCAGGATCAAAAGCAGGATCAAAAGCAGGACCAGAAGCAGGATCAAAAGCAGGACCAGAAGCAGGATCAGGAGCAGGATCAAAAGCAGGACCAGAAGCAGGATCAACAGCAGGACCAGAAGCAGGATCAACAGCAGGATCAAAAGCAGGATCAAAAGCAGGATCAGGAGCAGGACCAGAAGCAGGACCAGAAGCAGGATCAACAGCAGGACCAGAAGCAGGATCAACAGCAACCAGACGAACAGCAGACCCCGCAGAGTTCACCGCAGCAGAATCGCGATGGTCAGTCTGCCCCGACTCCCCAGCCTACACCTGGCGAGAAGAAAGAAGGTGATTTGCAGGCAAATCCGGATATGTCCGAACCTCAAGGAGAACCACAGGATGGTGAGGCAACCGAGGAGCGCGAGGGTGAAATGTCTGAGGCGCAGGCTCGAAGTCTGCTGCGAGCCATGGAGAGTGAAGAAGATCAGATCCAATTTCGAGAACGCCGACAGCTTCAGGATGTGTTGCGGGATTGGTAGAAGCGTGTGATGAATATAACGTTGAAAAATTTCCGATGGATGGCGGCGGGGGCAGTAATTGCCTTAATGGCCGCGGGGAGCGCGGCCAACGCAGCTATCATGGCTAAACTCTCGCGCAATCAGACGAGCGTAGGGATCCCCGTGCAATTGATGGTCGAGGTGGATGGTTCAACGAATGTGGTTCTGCCTCAGTCGATCGCGGTGGATGGGTTACAGATTCAGCGCACCGGCCAGCAGACGCGTGTGGAGATCATCAATTTTCGGATGAAAACCTCTGCGGTTTATAGTTTTACGATTTATCCGGATCGGGAGGGAGTTTTTAAGATTCCATCCATTGACGTCACCGTGGACGGCAAGCTGGAGCGCACGCGCCCGCTCGAACTCCAGGTCGATGCGGGCTCCCCTGGAACGCAGATTCAACGAGCGATTCCTGTGACACCAGGGCAGGGAATGGCAAGCCAGGCACCTCCATCTGCGACGAATTCGAGTGCGGATCCGAGTGCAGATAGACTTGCGTTTGCTGAGTTCATTCTTCCTAAGGAATCCGTGTTTGTTGGCGAGGTGGTGCCCGTTGAGGTGCGCTTCTATTTCAATCAAGCCTATCAGTTTGAGATTTCGGGTAACCGTCCGAGTTTCTCAGGCGAGGGGTTCACCGTGCAGCGTTTGCCGGACCCTCAGCGGGGGGAGCAGCAGGTGGGGAATGCCAACTATCATGTCTTTTCGTTCCGCACATCAATCACGCCGTTAAAGTCGGGACAGATCGAGATCCCTGCCGTCACCCTTGATTGTATCACGCGTGTTCCGATGAGCTCGATGGGGAATATCGATGATATTTTCAATCAATTTTTTGGTGGGTCGGGAATGCCCGGTATTGGGCAGGCGCGGCAGTTGACTGTGGCATCCGAACCCACGCTATTGACTGTGAAGCCGTTACCGAAGGAGGGGCGTCCGGAAAAGTTCTCGGGAGCCGTCGGAGATTTTACACTGTCTTCAGACGCGGCACCAAACCAAGTAGGTCCGGGCGAGCCGGTGACGATGTCTGTGACTGTCTCGGGACGTGGCAACTTTGATGCCATGGGCGATCCGGTGCTGGTGAACGAAGAGGGATGGCAGAGTTATCCGCCGACACAGAACTTTCAGCCGGATGATAGCATCGGCTACGGCGGGCGGAAAAAATTCGATTTCATGCTGGTGGCGCGCACAGACCAGAGCGCGACTCCGGGAGCGGAGTTCAGCTTTTTTAATCCAGATCGTGAGGAGTATGTCACATTGAATGCGGCGCCTGTGCCCGTGCGGGCGACTGCCGCCGCGTCGGTGGATCCAAATTCGAGTGCGGTGGCAACGACTGAGCCTGGTGTGCAATCGGAACCCCCGCCCTTGGTTACTCCTGAGGAAGTGGTTGCACCATCGGTTGCGCGGGGTTTTTCCCCATGGATCCGAAGCGGAGGCGCGTGGATTCTCAATGGGATCGTGGCTATTGCGGTGATTGTCTTGATAGTCACCGGTTGGGTTCGGAAACAAAATGCTACTGATGCTGGAAAAATGGCTCAGCGGAAGCGGATGCGTCAGGCGTTGATTGCAAGCGTCGCTAGAACCAGCGATAAGGAGTTCGGTGGCGCAGTGGTGAACGTTCTGGAGTTTGACGCTGAGACTTCTGGTCAGGTTGGGGCGTGGTCGCGCGTAGACGCCATGGCAGCCGATCCCCAATACGCTGAATACGCGGAACGGCTGCGGCAATTTTTATCAGCGGTGGATGAATCCCGCTTTGGAGGCGGGATGGACCAATCCGAGCAGCAATTACTCGAATCGAAATCTGAAGTAGTCTCGATTTTGAAAAAGGTGCAGCCATGAATCGATTGTTAATCGCATTAATTTCCTGCTGCTTAGTGGTTGCCAGTATCGCCGCTGAGCCTCCAACCAAGAACGATAATGCCTCTATTTCGGAAATCGAAGCGCGCCTTGCGAGCAGTGGCCCGAGCCCACAAATCTACTATAATCTCGCTGTCGCCCAGGAAGACGCTGGGAACATCGTCGATGCCGCAATTAACTACCAAAGAGCATTGATTCTGGATCCCGGTCTGCGAGTGGCCCAAAACCGGTATTCGGCATTCGCCGCACAGCACAATATCGGGATGCGACCGCGGTCGTGGCAGGACGATGTCGTTTCTTTTGTGCATCCGGAAACATTGCTCATTGCGGGCATGGTCCTGGGGTGGATTGGTGCGCTGTGGCTGGGTTGGATGATATTCTCGGGACCACAATCCCGGTGGCATTTTGCGATTGCGATCTCCGCGCTTTTAATCGGATCGGCTTTTTTCTCGATGGGATATGTTTCCGACCCTCGGATTGCGGATGCAAATCTCGCTGTGATTTCGGCGGGGGCTGAAGTCAAGGTATTATCTGGACCTGCGGAGAATTCGGCAACGGTGCTGTCTCTAAATCCAGGGTCTGCAGTGGGAGTCATTTCGCCACGAGGTTCTTGGACCTACGTCACAACGTCGACCGGAGCCAATGGATGGCTGGCGTCAGATCGACTCATCCCGGTGATTCCAAATTCTGACTCTGAATCTCTACCATCTGGCGCACCGTGATCGTTGGACTCCCCCTTAGGTGCGTGCTGGGGGTGGGATTTGCGATCGGTCTTTTTCAGGTCAGCTGGGCTACTGAATTCCGGTCTTCGCCCACGGCCCCGGGGACATTTCCACCTCTGCCAGCGTGCCGTTTGACATATGCGTTTGGTTGGTCCGATTTGATTGATGCTGCCACTGCGACGGTAAATTACCGTCCGGGCAACGAAGACCTGCGTGTGAAGGTCGAAGGACGGACGATTGGCCTTGCGAGGCTGCTTTGGAGAATGGACGCCCGTCATGATGCGATCATCGACCGCGATCAGCTTCGCGGGAGATGGTTGGAACAATACGAAGTCTATCGCAACAGAAATATCGAGACCCGTGTGGCCTTTAACGGGGTCGATGGAGTGCAGAGGTTTCGGCGAGTGAATCCTGACCCTGAGCTCAGTGCCAAATGGAAACGCATTCGTATCGAAGAGCCTTTTGATATACTAGGCGGGGTGCTTTTTGTCCGTAGCCAGCCGTTAAACGATGGCGATCATCTGAAGATTATCGGGTTTCCCGGGGATTCAGCATATCAAATCGAGCTTAACGTCGTTTTGCGGGAAAAATTGCGAATCATGGAGCGTGAGATTCCCGCGATCCGACTTGATCTAAGGATACAGAAAATTGAATTTAAAAAAAATCGTCCGATTGGTCTCACCCCGCATCAGCGGTTTCGCTCCGGTACGGTATGGATTTCTGACGATAACTACCGGATTCCTCTGAGGGCCGAGGTAAGCGTCTTTATTGGATCCGTAACCGGGCAGCTCATTGCTGCGGACTTTTATTGATTCCTAGCGCCGTATATTTTAGTTACATGATGCCCGATTTTGGCTTTCGGGTTGAATCTGCGCCCCGAACCCTTTAAAACACTGCTGTGGCACGTCGTTCCCGATCATCTTCTAATCCCATATGGCTCCTTGGAGGCATTGTCGTCCTCATTCTTGCATTTGGCCTCGGCGGTCTTTTACTTAGCACATCAGGCGAGGCGTTCCGGACAACGGCTCCGTTGGAGGTGCAGGCGTATCTGGAGAACTCCAATAGCCTTCGGGGAAATACCTACAAAGTAAAAGGCGAGGTTTTGAATCAGCTGGGATATTCGCCATCCTTGGGTCGGTTGATTTCTGTCCAGATTGATGCGACCAGTGATGTTGTGCCCATGTTAATCCCCGCCTCTCTCAGTCACATCAACATCCAGCGAGGCCAGCGGTTTATTTTAAAAATTGAGGTTACTGAAAATGGAATCCTGCGAGCGCTCGATCTGACCAAAGCATGAAAAAGATACTTTCTTTGGCTCTCTCGTTTGCTATGAGCGGCTCAGCCGTTGCGCAAGTTGCAGACTTTCCTGCCCAATCGCCGACTCAAAGCCCCAGTCAGGGCGCGCCGGGTGGTGGAGGCGGCAGTCCCTCGACGAGTTCATTCCTTGGAGGCGACACCCCATTCTTTGACCCGGGGTCTGAGACAATCCAGTGGAATGGGAAATCATGGAACATCAACAACAACCGCCTTTTCGAGGCCCGGTTTGAGAAGTTCCTCAGCGCTCCAGAAGAATCGGAAGAGCAGGACCGCGCATACAACTCGATTCTATTTGAAATTCTCAATAAACTAAGTCCGAACCGGGTTGATTCAAGGTCGTTGGATGAAGCTTTTGGCCTCCTCCCGAAAGCGGCCGAATTTCGCCGCGATGCAGGGCTTTGCGACACGATCGGAAACCAAGTATATTCCGCATGGATGGCGAGACGCAATATGGATCGCCTCCAGCAGGCGGATGCCACGCTCGAAGCGGATCGTCAGCGGTTGGAGCGGAATCAACGCATCACGGCTCAGGGAAGCGTGCTGACCGGGGCCGCGCCGAAAGACGCTGCTGCTGCTGCTGAATGGAGCAAGAACCTGCAACTTCAGCGGGATGTGACCATGCAGCCCTTTGTGACCCGCTTGGCGGAAGTGAATGCGCTCCTCAATGTAAACAAAACGAAACGCGAACTTCAGGAACTGCAAACGAAGATCGAATTTCAGGCATTGATTGTGCAATTGTTTGTACAGCGGCGATTTCAGCACGTGCTCATCGCGACGCGGTTTTACCGAAGTATTTTTGGTGATGGGGATAGTAAATTGCGCGTTGATGGGGAAGCGAAAAGTTTATTTGCAAATACAACCGGGATGCCGCCAACTGTCGGCACGCTGGATGCCATGGCAAGCGAGGTGATTCGCGACGTGTCCGAGGGAATTGAGGCTTTCAAGTTTCTGCTCGAAAAGGATGAACTTGAGAGTGCGACCAAGCGGTTGGCAGAAACGTTTGTTGTCGGCGAGCATCTTCCTCAGGTCCGCACCGTTGAGCGTGTCAAAAAGCGGCAGGCGCTTTCTTTTCTGCAAGCGTCGAATAAGTTGATTTCCGCACTGGAGGTCAAAGATTATTCGCTTGCAGAGCAACTCGTTCTGCAATTGGAAGAGACCGCTAAAGATTTTGATAATTCCAAACCGCTTGCGGCCATTGAAACCGCCAAGACGGTGGCAGCAATGCACATCGCTAAAGCCAAAAATGCAGCGGTGAGTGGAGACCGCGAGGTGTTAGAGACGGAACTCGCTGCGGCTACCGTTATCTGGCCCCGCAATCCAGACTTAGCTGAAGTATCTAAGATGATTTTTTCGCAGGCCGATGTCCAAAATAAGGCACTCGTGGACTTCGATCAGCTTCTCAGTCAGCGCAACTTTCGCCAAATTTTCGATGATAAAGAACGCTTTATTGCAGCCACGGCCCTCGACGCTGATCGGCAGCAACAATTGCGTGAGGTCCTCACTAACATGACCGAGATAGAAGGTGCGATCATTCGCGCAAATGAAATCGAACGGCGCGGAGACTTCGCAGGTGCCTGGGAGAGTGCCGAGAAGGCGTTCCAGAAGTTCCCTGACGATGCGAAGCTCAATCAAATCCGAGCCAGTTTGACGACCAAGGCTGCAGATTTTGTGGGTGCGCTCCGTCGCGCGGAGGAATTGGAACAACGCGGTCAGCCGGGGTCCAGCCTCGCGTGGTTTCTCCGGGCCCAGCAGCAATACCCAACCAGCGACATCGCCAAGGGCGGAATTGATCGGCTCACAAAGCGGATTTTGCCCGATGCGACCTAGGATCGTGTGCGGGTATCCTTCAGGATCTGGTTATTTCTGTGACTCCGGCGTCTGCTTATGATTCCGCGCTCTACGCGGATGGTACCAGTGCCGCCGCTGAAATTTATTCGGACGCGCTCATCTTCAGTCGATCTCGCGGGGTTTCCTGATTTCCTCATTGCCGGCCCGCAGCGCACGGGAACAACGTGGATTTACAGGAACTTGGTCACGCATCCACACCTGTTTTTGCCGAGCACCAAGGAGATCTATTATTTTAGCACGCTCGGCAAACCGGCGCACCCGAAGTATCGATTCGATTATTTGGATGACTATCTGCGAATCTTTCGGGAATCCGGCAAGGCGCACGTCAAGAAAACCTATGACGCACTGCGTCGATGTGGTGCTCTATATAACCCCCGCCTCATCGGTGAGGCCACTGCCACCTACGCGACGGTTCGGGAGGAAATTATCGCAGATATCGCGGCGCTGAATCCCCGTATCCGGGTTGTATTGATGCTGCGGGATCCGGTGGAGCGGTCTTGGTCACATGCAAAAAAGGAGCTCCTTCGCCAAACGGGTCCAGGTGAGACAGTCGCCGAATCGGCATACAAGGAGTTCTTTACTCAGGCAGGGCAGGCGAGACGGAGCGCTATGCAGGATGTCATTGATCGCTGGCGCTCGCACCTGCCATACGATCAAGTCTATCTCGGCGACTACAAACACCTGAGCACTGATCCCCGCGGATTTCTTGACGACTTGTGTGAGTTCCTTGGTGCGGCTTTACCAAAGCATTTTAATAGTCCCCATCTCAGGTCGACAATCAATCCAACGTCACGCGCAGTGATGCCTGAGGCACTCGAAGCGTGGCTACGCGAGCGGTTGGCGAAGGACGTGGGAAGCTATCGTGCCTTACTGGACGATTTTGACACCAAGTGGCGGAAAAATCGCGTCCGGTAGTGATTGGTTATTCGCCGATGGCGAGAGAAAGCGATTAGTTCTCGGCAGGAGCTGTTGGAGTTTCGGAGGTAGCTTGTGTCGCAACGTAGGACTTTGCTTCCACGAGGTTGAGAGCAACTCCGTCATCCTCTGCGAAATCGAGCACTCCCAGGAGTAGGAATTCGACCTCGTCGAGATCGGCAGATGCGTGTCGCGCGTCTTTGATGGCATGCTTAAAATCACGCGCGGCGTGGTCGAGATCATCCACCGCGATTGAGAGGATTTCTTCGGCCTCGTTGCCATCATCAAATAGATCTTCGTCGTCATCCTTGGCAGTTTCTGCGATCGCAGAGTCTTCTCCAGAGGTCGATTCATCAATGATCTCAATGCCCTCCTCGTCCTCGTGAAGCCAGTTTTCAAAACCGGTCTTATATTCGTTTAGGGCAGCTTTCAAAGTTTTGACGGCGTGGTCGCAATCGTTCTTCGCATGGGAAAGATCTTTTTCAGCATGTGCCATATCACCAACGGCATGCCGGTATCGCTTGATGGCTCGTGTGACGCGCTTGTGCAGTTTTTTATTGTCTGGGTTTGCTGCTAAGTATGTCGCTAGTGGTGTTATTTCCATGGAAGAGGGCTGTAAGGTTGTGGAGTCTCTCAATGCATTATCGCACCCGTTGAATCAAGCATGTGGCGAAATCGTTACACGTCGATCGGGGGCGGAGCATTCGAATGCAGTTGTTTTATGCGGCGGGATGAATGTTCGTCCGGTGACCCTTGGTCTTGGCCGGGAGTAAGGCTCGAATCTTTTCTACCGCCGCTTTCGCGGTAATACCGTGTTTTTCGCGCAGTATATTGATGCTGCCATGCTCAATGAATTCATCAGGCCATCCGATGCGAGCCACGGGAGTGGTAATTTGCTGCGAGGCGAGATGTTCCATCACGCCGCATCCATAGCCATTGGCGAGCACATGGTCTTCGAAAGTGCAAATGACATCGCATCCACGAGCAAAAAATTCCAGCGTGGCGGTGTCCATAGGCTTTATCCATCGGGCATTGATCACCGCAGCCTGAATCCCATGTTCGTTGAGAAGGAGGTCTGCGGTTTGTTCTGCAAGCTCGACCATATTTCCTAGAGCAAATAGCGCAACCTGCCGACCATGGCGCAGCACCTCTGATTTACCGATTTCAAGTAACTTCGGTGCTGGTTTGGGCACCGCACCGGTGCCTGCACCCCGGGGATAGCGGATCGCGATCGGTCCCGACCGGTGGTTCACCATTGTCCAGAGCATATCAACGAATTCGTCTTCATTGCGCGCCTGCATGAAAACGATATTAGGAACGTGACGGAGGAATCCGATATCGAAAAGCCCATGATGTGTGGGCCCGTCGTCACCGGACAATCCAGCCCGGTCCATGCAGAGGGCGACATTGAGATTCTGCAGCGCGATATCATGTATGATCATGTCGTAGGCACGTTGCATGAAGGTGGAATAAATTGTCAGAAACGGTTTCAGCCCCTTGGTTGCCATTCCGCAGGCGAAAAGTGCTGCGTGTTCCTCGGCGATTCCAACATCAAAAAAGCGCTTCGGGTGCCGCTTGGCAAATGGAACAAGACCCGTTCCAGTCGGCATCGCAGCGGTGATTGCGGCGATTCGGTTATTGCTGTCCGCAAAATCGGCAAGTTTTGTCCCGAACAATTCAGAGTAGGTAGGGGAGGCCGCGCGAGCGGTCTCGCCAGTGTCCATCTGGAACTTCCCCAGGCCGTGGAATTTATCCGGCTTGGCGAGGGCGGGTGCGTATCCCTTGCCCTTTTGGGTTAGGATATGGAGGATGACGGGTTCAGTTTGTGTCTTGAGGAACTCAAACGTTTGAATTAATAAGTCCGTATCGTGACCGTCAATCGGGCCGTAATAACGAAATCCGAAATCTTCAAATATCACCGATGGCGCGATCAGGTTTTTCAGGCCGACCTCTGCCTTGTGCGCAAGTTTTCTGGCTGTTTTCCCTGCCAGCCATTCGACAAATCTTGCGGCCTTGTCATGCAAGTGAGCGTATGCCGGATTAGTAACGATCCGGTTTAAATAATCAGCAATCGCACCCACGTTCTTTGCGATAGACCATTCATTGTCATTCAATACGACAATCAGCCTGTTGGTCGTGTTTGCTGCGTTATTGAGCGCTTCAAAACTGACGCCACACGTGAAGGCCGCATCTCCGGCCACACAGACGATATGTTCTTTACCTCCCAGGGCATCCCGCCCCGCAGCCATACCCAGTGCCGCTGATAGCGCTGTCCCCGCGTGCCCCGCACCGTAACAATCGTGTTCGCTTTCGGAACGTAGCAGGAAGCCGTTGAGTCCTCCATATTGTCGGATGGTGCGGAAGCGGTTTTTTCTGCCGGTAAGTAGCTTGTGGACATACCCCTGATGGCTAACGTCGAAAACGAAATTATCGGTCGGGGTTTGAAATACCCGGTGCAGTGCGATCGTCAATTCCACTACCCCAAGGTTGGGACCAATATGCCCCCCGGTAATAGAAAGGACGCTGATTAGTTCCTGCCTGATCTCGGCGGCAAGATCCGCAAGTCTATCGGCCGGGATATTGCGGATGTCGGCAGGGGTTTGGATACCATCGAGTAATGGGGTTAATTCGTTGGTGTCACTCATTGGATCCGGTATCAAACTCCTCCAAAGTAACCTTTCCCGTTGAATCACGCGAGATAATTTCAATGCGCCGTTCGGCGTCCGTTAATCGTTCGCGGCAGAACTTCGTAAGCTTGACCCCGGATTCGTATTTTGCGATGAGTGCTTCGAGTGGCAAGTCATCGGACTCCATCGCTTTGACGAGTTGCTCCAGCGCTTCGAGTGCGGATTCGAGAGATTCAGGATCTTCGGGCATAAAAAGTGTTCGTGTAGGTGTGCCGAGGGCTATGGTGCGGTCACCTTGTTGCTCCAGCGGTCGTAGTCCGCGTATAAAATACACTGTCCATCCACGGGGAGTGGGAGCACCGCCCGGAGCGGGAAGCCTGTAAGTTGGAGATTGCGCTGAATTAACCCGGACCAGGCACGATATCTACCCATTGCAATGGTTCTCAAGAATGGCTGGTCACCGGTCACAGGAGTAAGGTAAAGCCCGCGAATGGGTGCGCCAAGGATGTCATAGTCACTAATCCGGATGAAGGTATTCGGATCCTCGGGCAGAAGCAGGGATTTCCGCTGGGCATACCAAGCCACCGCCCAAGGCATGTCGGACGATATTGCTTCATTCGGCTGGAACCACTGACCGAGGATGGCAATGTAGGGCGGCACATAAGGGGGCCATTGGACGGCGCGTTTTTGACCTGCAAAGAGCGTGAGAAACATCGGTAGGGCGACAAGTACAATGATGCTGATGGAAAAGACGGCGCGCATAATCCCGAGCTGAAACCCGAGTCGGTTCCACAGGATGGTAAGCATCGCAGCGCCGAAAAAGCTCATTATTGGGATGAAGATGACGTGCAGTTGATTGTTTGATACAGCTCCATTCACCGGCCCATAGGCAGCCATCCCGATCACGGCAGTGACCCACATCAGGAGGACGCACCACTTAAACATGGCTGTAGTGCGTCGCTTGAACGGGTGCAAAAGGGCAACAAAAAATGCACCTGCTGCGAGATTCAGGCCGAGGAACAAAAAGATGCTCCCTATTTGGGAAAGAACGCCATCGCGCAGCTTTGTTCGGAAGCCGTAAAAGAGGTTGGAAAAATCGGGATTTAGCGAGTTGAGTAGACCTGCTTCCGCCAAAGGATAGATAGCAAGCCCGAATGGCAGTCCTGTTGTGCTGAGATTGTGAATGGTCCACGGCGTTAATGTTAGAAGGTAGGCGATCATCGAGACCACAGGACCCCATCGGGGTTTGAAATAGATAAATGCGAAAAGCAAATACCCGAAAAAGATCCAGCACGTCAGGTAATGCGAGAGTGTCATGAGACCGAAACCGATCCCAATTACCAGATGGCTCCACGGCCCGGTTTTAGATTTGGGGCTTTCGTCTTGGCAAAGCATGGCTCGCACTACGAACCATAGTGTCGCCATGAACAAAAACAGGACCAGCATGTGGCCGAGACCGGATATTGAAAACTGCCACATCAAGTCCGTGGCAAGGATCAAGATCGAGGTAAGCAACGCGAGTGACGTGTCAAAAAGCTGCCTTGCAACCAGGAAGCTGATCACTACCGAACCAATAAACAATAGGATTGAGGCGAATGCGATGACTCGATCACCTGCATACACGAGATCCTTCGGTGACATGTCCCAGGAATTCCTGATCAGGAGCAACGGAAGCGCGTTAAATGCAGCCGTCAGTGGCGGGTGAAACATCTCAGGAAATAATGCCTCCCCTTGCGGCAGTGGCTTGTCCGCGCGATCCAACTGCCAGAGGTCTATCGGCCGGACTACCAGCGTCGAAAACCCCTGTCCCGAAGCCAATGCCCTGGACACGGCCGCTTGCTCCATGGCTGCGGACGACCCCAACCCGGCGAATTGGACAAATAGATACAGCAGACTCACCGTGAGGATGATCACCCCTAGCACGATCGCTCGGAATAAAATCGCAAACCGTCCCTGCTCGATAGAATGAACGAAGGACTGAAAATTTTGGGCAGAAACAGGCATGAAAGATTAGTTTGAGAACTTGGTTATACTCAGCTCACTTAGTCGGCGGTGGAGCGTGCGGCGGCTGATTCCAAGCCGCTTTGCAGCCTGAGTCCGGTTGCCGTCACTCTCCTCCAGTGCGCGAAGGATAAGGGCTTGCTCGGTGCGGTGCAAATTCAAAGCGTCCAAATTAGACGTTTGCTCGACCCGCTTTCCGCTGGCGGGGGGCAGGGGTACCAGAGGCGTCGCATCTCGCACACATGCGGGTAAATCTCTCACCCCGATTTTTGCCGCGCCGCACATCACCACTCCGTGCTCGATCGCAGTTCGTAACTCGCGGACATTGCCCGGCCAGTCATAGCCGAGAATGCAGCTCATCGCCTCCGGAGTGAGTTCGCGGTGCGGTTTTTCATTTTCGAGGGCAGATTCCTTGAGAAATGTAAGCACGAGCAACGGGATGTCTTCTTTTCGCTCACGCAGCGGCGGCATGGTCAGCTGGACCACGTTTAATCGGAAAAACAAGTCGTCACGAAATTTGCCCTCTGCCACCAGCTGTCCAAGATCTTTGTTGGTGGCTGCGACAATGCGAACATCCGCGTGGATGGTTTGGCTGCCGCCCACCCGTTCGAATGTCCGTTCTCCAAGGACGCGGAGAATCTTGACTTGGACCGTTGGGTCTATCTCACCAATTTCATCCAAAAAGAGTGTGCCGCCAGACGCCTGCTCGAAGCGGCCGATCCGACGTTCTGATGCACCCGTGAATGCACCTCGCTCGTGTCCAAAGAGCTCGCTCTCCAAGAGTTGAGGGGACAGTGCCATACAATGCACCGCCACAAATTTTTTTGCTGTGCGAGGGCTTAGGTTGTGGATTGCATGAGCCGCCACCTCTTTGCCCGTGCCGCTCTCGCCCTGAATGAGCACTGTTGCCCGGGACGGCGCCACTTGTTGGATGGTTTCGAAAATGCGAACCATCGCCAGCGAAGTCCCAATCATCCCATCCAGTGATCGGTTTTTCTGCACCTGCTCCTTGAGTTCACGGTTCTCTGTTTGCGTCTGTCGCTCTCGCAACGCCCTTCGGATCATGATCTCCAAGTGATCGATATTGACCGGCTTGGTTACAAAGTCATACGCGCCGTGTTTCATGGCCCGCACTGCAGTATCAACCGAGCCATAAGCAGTCATCATGATGCAGATCGGCGGTGCAGGGCGTTTGACAAGCGTATCGATAAGGTCCATCCCGCTTTCTCCCGCGAGGCGGAGATCCGTCACAACCACATCGGGCGGGTCAGACTCCATGATCGCCATTGCACCAGCAACATCCGCAGCCACATAAACCTCGAAATGGTCGTCCAAGGCATCCCTCAGTCCATCGCGGGTGTTTTTTTCATCGTCCACGATGAGTAAGGTTTTGCGCTGCGCCATTTTGTCGCAACGATGCGGGGATATTGATTAAGGTGCAAGAACGGAGTTTTTATTGGTCCGAATAGTTGCGTCTTGGGGCATACGATGTTACCCTCCCGCCCGTTGGAATGGAAATTGCTGATGCAATTCTTAGCGAAGCGTTTTGTATTTCCGTTCCGTAGCCTTATTATACATCATTCATGAATCACGCCCTGCCTCACTCGAAAACCGCTCTCCAGTCTCTTTATCGGCCTGATCAGGAACATGATGCTTGTGGCGTCGGCTTGGTCGCTCAGGTGAATGGGCGACGGTCGAATCTGATCTTAAAAATCGGATTGAGATCGATTTGTGGGCTGATGCATCGGGGGGCGCTGGATGCGGACGCTAAAACCGGCGATGGCGCGGGAATCGCGACGCAGATTCCGTATAAATTATTTACTCCTGAAGTCACGCGCCTCGGGCACAAATTGTATCAGGATTCGGACTTGGGCATTGGCGTGTTATTTTTGCCTCACGACAACGCGTATGCTCAGGCCCGGGCGAAGGCGATCACCGAGGACGTGATCAAGAAACGCGGTTTGTTTCTGTTCGGCTGGCGCGAAGTCCCGATTAATCTTCGGGTGCTGGGAGAAAAGGCGCAGACGACGATGCCACGAATCGAGCAGGTCTTAATGGGTAAGCCGTGGGGCATGGCAGACGACGACTACGAGCGGCGCTTGTTTTTATCACGCAATGAGATCGAGGACATGGCAGCGGCCGATGGCATCAGGAACTTCTATATTCCGTCATTTTCCCACCGCACCATTGTCTACAAAGGTCTGCTGGTCTCCGCGTCGTTGGAAAAATACTACCCGGATCTCGCGGACCCTCTCTACGAGACGGCGCTGGCAGTTTACCATCAGCGCTACAGCACGAATACCTTCCCGACGTGGCCGCTGGCGCAGCCGTTTCGGATGTTGGCCCACAATGGGGAGATCAATACCGTGCGCGGAAACCGGAATTGGACCACCGCCCGCGAGGCCGAACTCAAGGCAGACTTCTGGGGAAAAGACATCGAGTTGCTCAAGCCGATCATTCAGCCCGGCGGATCCGACTCTGCAAGTCTGGATAACGTCCTCGAGATGCTGACGATGTCAGGCCGAAGTCCGATGCACGCGATGACGATGCTCGTGCCGCCGGCATGGCGTTCAGACAAAAAAATGCCGCCGGCATTGCGAGCATTTTACGAATATCACCGCTGTATTTGTGAACCATGGGATGGTCCTGCAGCATTGGTATTCACTGATGGTTTGATGATTGGTGCTTGTTTGGATCGAAATGGGCTCCGGCCCGCTCGCTACAAATTAACCGAAGATGGAATCTTCATCCTTGGCTCGGAAGTCGGTGTGGCCAATCTGGACCCGAGCACTGTGATCGAGAACGGACGTTTGGCTCCGGGCGAGATGATCGCTATCGACACCGTCGAGGGTAAACTTCTCCGCGATTCAGATATCAAAGAAAGACTCGCAGCCCGGAAGCCGTATGCCGAATGGCTGGATTCGAATCTGGTTCGATTCCAACTGGCAACACCTGAGGAAATTAAACCCGCCACCGCGGAGATGGATATCCTTTCCCTCACGCAGCGGCAGGTTGCCTTTGGATACTCGACGGAAGAAGTCGATATGATCCTCAAGCCGATGGTTAAGTCCGGCGCAGAAGCGGTTGGATCGATGGGTGATGACACGCCGTTGGCGGTTCTCTCGCTGAAACCCCGACTCCTATATACCTACTTTAAGCAGCTTTTTGCTCAGGTGACCAATCCTCCCATTGATCCGATTCGGGAGAAGCTGGTCATGTCCCTGCACACCGTGCTCGGCTGGCGGCGTAATTTGCTTGGCGAATCGCCAGAGCATTGCTCACAGGTCATGATCGACACACCGATTCTGCTCGATTCGGAGTTGGAACGGATGAAAGAACTGCCGGAGCCTCACAAGGCGGCTACGATTTCCATGTTATGGCCGGTTTCCGAGGGCCCTGAAGGCCTGGAAAACGCGGTCTCGCGCATCCGCAAGGAAGCGGAGGCGGCGGTTGATGCTGGTGCACGGATCATCATTTTCTCTGACCGGGGTGTGGATCACACGACTGTTTCCGCGCCTGCGCTGCTGGTCATGGGTGCCGTCCATCATCACCTGACCCGGGTAGGTAAACGGATGCGGGCTAGCGTTATAATCGAGAGCGGGGAAGCGCGGGATGTGCATCAGATCGCCTGTCTCATTGGATATGGCGCCAGTTGCATCAACCCGTATCTTGCGCTGGAAACCATTCGCGAGCTGATCGAAAAAGGAAGCGTCACCGAGGATTACGCCACGGCTGTGGAAAACTACCGCGATGCCCTTCAGAACGGGCTCCTGAAAATCATGTCCAAAATGGGCATCTCGGTTGTCAGCAGCTACCGGGGCGCGCAGGTCTTCGAAGCCATTGGCATTTGCACCGCGCTCATCGATGAATGCTTCGCCGGCACGGCATCGCAAGTCGAGGGGATCGGCTACATCGAAATCGCTGGCGAGAGCCTCGCCCGACACGCCCATGCATATGCCAATCCGATACCGGTCGAACCGGGTAAACTGGAAGACCCCGGGTATTACCGCTTCCGCCGTGGAGGGGAAGTCCATGCTGTTAATCCCCCGGTCATCCAAAATTTTCATACGTATGTGGGCATTAAGGGCGCTGACAAGGCGGGCAAAGCGGAGGACTATAAGAAGTACGTCGAAAGCGTGCTGGCTTCGCGACCCACGGGGCTCCGGAACCTACTCGAATTTATTGCCCTGCCATCCGGTCCCGTTCCAATCGAGGAAGTGGAGCCGATTGAGGAGATTCGCCGCCGGTTCACCACCGCAGGTATGTCGCTCGGTGCACTCAGCCCCGAGGCCCACGAATGTCTGGCGATTGCGATGAACCGCATCGGAGGCAAATCTAACAGCGGCGAAGGCGGCGAAGACCCCGTGCGTTTCAAGCGGCGTGATGATGGGGATTGGGCAAATAGCGCAATCAAACAGATTGCCTCTGGACGCTTCGGCGTTTCAGCGTCCTATCTGGCCAGCGCCAAGGAGATCGAAATCAAAATGGCCCAGGGCGCAAAACCCGGTGAGGGCGGGCAATTGCCCGGGCATAAGGTCAGCCCATACATCGCCCGCCTCCGGCATGCAGTGCCAGGGGTGACGTTGATCTCACCTCCGCCGCACCATGACATTTATTCAATCGAAGACCTTGCGCAGTTAATTTACGACCTGAAGCAGGTCAACCCACGCGCGCGGATTTGCGTCAAACTTGTTGCCGAAGCTGGTGTCGGAACGATTGCAGCCGGCGTCGCCAAGGCCCATGCCGATATCATCCTGATCAGCGGCCATGATGGTGGGACTGGAGCCTCGCCGCTCAGCTCCATCAAGAACGCCGGCGGACCTTGGGAACTTGGCGTGGCCGAAACCCATCAGGTCCTCATGCTCAATGGCCTGCGGAATCGGGTCACGCTCCGGACCGATGGTGGCATGCGCTGCGGCGAAGATATCATCTATGCCACTTTGCTTGGTGCAGAAGAATACAACTTCGGAACCGCGGCGCTCATTGCCATGGGCTGCGTCTATGTCCGGCAGTGTCACCTCAATACCTGTCCGGTCGGTGTGGCCACGCTGGATGACAGGCTCCGTGGCAAATTTAAGGGCAAGCCGGAATTTGTTGTGAACTTCTTTAACGGTGTCGCGGAAGAGGTCCGTTCGATCATGGCACAACTCGGGTTCCGCACGATCGACGAGATGGTCGGTCGCGTGCAGTGTCTCCGGCAGCGCCATGTCCCGGATCATCCGAAAGCGAACACCCTCGACTTGTCCCGCTTGCTCGTCAACGTAGCCGGGGACGATCCCAGCGCCGTGCTCCACGCCACACGGGACCGGAACGACGGCCCTGAGGATCGGACGTTGGACGAAATCGTTCTTCAAGATGCCAAGGACGCCATCACCGATGGCAAGCCTGTCAGCCTCAGTTACAAAATCAAAAATACGAACCGCTCGGTGGGTACCCAGGTGTCCGGCGAAATCGGCTATCAGTATGGCGAAGAGGGCCTTCCCGAAGGAACGGTTGAGTTGCTTCTCACGGGTACTGCCGGGCAAAGTTTTGGCGCGTTTCTCACCAGCGGAGTTCGCCTCGACCTCACGGGCGAGGCCAATGACTACGTTGGCAAAGTCATGAGCGGTGGCGAAATTATCATCCGGCCGCGTGCAGACGCGAAATTTAAGGCCCACGAAAACAGCATCCTCGGAAATACCGTGATGTATGGTGCGACCGGGGGCATTCTTTTTGCTAATGGCCGCGCAGGGGAGCGATTCTGTGTGCGCAATTCCGGAGGCGCCGCTGTCGTGGAAGGCATCGGGGATCATGGTTGCGAATACATGACGAATGGAGTTGTCGTCGTTCTCGGACCGACAGGGAAAAACTTTGGAGCTGGTATGACGGGTGGAGCCGCCTTTGTGCTCGATCTCACCGACGAATTCCCGGATCGCTTAAATGGGCAATTGGTCACTGCGGCGCGTATCGAATCCTCCGAGGATCGTGCGGTTTTGCTCGACTTAATCGCGAAACACAAAATGAAAACGGGCAGTGCACTCGCCAGTGCGATCCTGGCTGATGCCGATAGCTATCTGTCGAAGTTCTGGATGGTATTGCCGACCGTTCCCACTGCTGCGGCGCCGGGTTCCTCCAAGCTCGAAGATGATGACAAGGAAACAATCAGCGAAAACGTGACAGCCGCTCGGTAGCGAGCGGGTCGCTAGATTAAACGAAGATGCGGTGGGTTCTGGAACCACCGCATCTTTTTTAACCGACAAGACCTCATCTTAATATAATTAGATCGATAATTTTCATCCGCGGCGCAGCTGTGTATTGATTTATCTTCTAGTCTGCCCCAAGATCGACAAATCCATGCGCCCCCGACTCCTGCCCTCCGCCACCATCTGCGCCTTGATCGCTGCTTCTTCAGCTTTCGGTCAAGCGCCTCAGCCCACGCCTACACCGCGGCCTGTTCAGATCCTAAACGGTGATTTCCAGCGATCCTCATCCCGTCAGGACATCTGGTCGGGAGTGGATTCATCAGGTTTCCTCATCGGAGCCCGTGCCAGCGTCAACCTGCTCACGGCATCCGGCGCAATTGGCCAGGTCTCAGTGGCGCCGGCCGTTGCCATTGCCGATATGGACAGCGATGGGCTCCAGGATATCGTCACGGCAGATGCTCAAGGGTATGTGCGGGTGTATTTTAATCAAGGGACACCTGCTGAGCCGAAATTTGGGACTGCGGAAGTTGCAGCGCTATATCTTGGGGTGCCTCCCACCGGGCTTCCGCCGATGGCGCGACTTGCTCCCCGAATCAGCATAGTCAATAATGGCGGACGTCAGGATATTCTGGTCGGAAATTATAACGGTGAGATCCTGATGATTCGCAATGAAGGCTCCCCCAACCGCCCCGCTTTCCGTCAACCTTTGGACTTCAGCCGTATCACGATTCCGACGACAGAAAAGCCGGATCGCCGGTGGGGAAATCTTTTTGCACCGCTCTTCTTCGACTGGAACAATGATGGTAAACCCGACTTGTTGATTGGCGAGGGGTCGTATTCTGCGAATAACATACACCTCGCAATCAATCAGGGTTCCGCGGCAAGCCCCAAGTTCACTGAAGCCCAGCGCATGGTTCTGGCTTTTGGTGATGGACGAGAGCAATTAACTCCAGCAATTGTAGATTACAACGGAGACGGAAAACCCGATCTTCTTGTGTCCGCCCGTGATGGTAAGATTGGCGTCCATCTGCACCCGCCGACGCCTTGGAAACCGGGAGACGAATTGAAGTTTAGCTCGTTTGTTGCGGCAGCAGGGGGTCAGGATTTGACGTTGGGCGGTAGTGCCACCATTACTACCGGTGATTTAAATGGGGATGGTTTATTTGACATTGTGGCTGGACGGCCCAACGGGCGCCTGTCGGTTGTGATGAACTCCGGTACCAAGACGGAGCCAAAATTTGGGGCTCCTGCGGATTTAAAAGCAGATCTGAAATCTGCACCTAACCGCCCGCCAGTCGGCTGGGATATCGATATTGGCTTTGACCGGGGGAACGTGATGGGCGATGCCACCGTCGTAAAGAAAGAGGATGACCCCACCCTAGGACTCGCGGACAAAGAAGCGGCACTGCGGGTGGGATATGCCACAAACGCAAATAAGGTCATGCCGCCTCCGTATATCATGGTCCCTTCTCAGGGAAATTTTCAGCC
>Ga0335398_10003166_pt1 | contig 24604 bp, 20 predicted proteins | sample BON03_FD_205742 | JGI IMG/M metagenome (GOLD analysis project Ga0335398, IMG submission 205742) | Freshwater microbial communities from Lake Bonney liftoff mats and glacier meltwater in Antarctica - BON-03 (spades assembly) (version 2) | ecosystem: Environmental > Aquatic > Freshwater > Ice >... | reverse complement strand
TTTCGTTGCTTTTTGCTGCATTAATTTAAGCTTATAAATTTTATAAAGTCAATGAATACAATACTTTAAGTGCAAAATGGAACTGGCGTAAACAAAATAAGGATAACAGCGGTTTGGCGAGATTGGGGTTTTAGGCTTAATTTAAAGATGGTTTTGTATTTGTAAAGTATAATAATTAATCCAAAAATTTTAGTATATTTTTATGCTACTGAAATATATGCTTTAACATTAAAAGAGTTTTTTTTATTTGGAAATAAAATTTTTTCTAAATAAAACTATCGTTATCTTTAAAAACCGTTTCGTTTATTTCTCCTATATATTCCAAAATTTCTTCTTTTCCAGTTTTTTCAGTAGAAGAAGTAATAAAATATTGAGGCATTTCTGCCCAGTTGTTGCCTAATAATTTCTTCTTGTAAGCTTCAACATTTTGGTGCACTTTTGTTTTACCTATTTTGTCTGCTTTTGTAAAAACAATACAAAAAGGAACTTCTGTTTCTCCTAAATAAGTAATAAATTCTAAGTCAATTTGTTGTGCTTCAAGTCTAATATCTATTAAAACAAAAGCACAAACTAGTTGCTGCCTGCTTTCAAAATAGTCCGTAATAAATTTTTGAAAAACCTCTTTTGTTTTTTTAGAAACACGTGCATATCCATAGCCAGGTAAATCTACTAAATACCAGTTTAAATTAATTTTAAAGTGATTAATAAGTTGCGTTTTTCCTGGTCTTCCAGAAGTTTTTGCTAAATTTTTATGATTAGTAATCATGTTGATTAAAGAAGATTTACCAACATTAGATCTACCTATAAAGGCATATTCTGGTAAAGGCTCATTTGGACATTTACTTACTTCAGAATTACTAATTATAAACTCGGCAGTATTTATTTTCATTTGTATATTTTTTTAAAACGTATTTTTAAAATAGTTTTATAAATTATTTTTTTTCAACCAGTCAAAAAGTATCTCGTTGAATTTATCAGGATGCTCCATCATTGCAGCATGACCACATTTTTCAATCCAAAATAAATCTGAATTTGGTAATAGTTTGTTAAATTCGGTGGCAACTTCTGGCGGTGTAACTTTGTCATTTTCTCCCCAAATAATACAAGTTTTAACATGCATTTTAGGTAAGTCTTTTGCCATATTATGTCGAATTGCACTTTTTGCAATAGTCAATGTTTTAATAAGTTTTATGCGGTCGTTTACTGTTGCAAAAACTTCATCTACCATTTCTTTGCTAGCTACATTTGGATCGTAAAAAACATCTTCAGCTTTCTTTTTGATGTATTCATAATCCCCACGTTTTGGATAACTTTCGCCCATTCCACTTTCGTAAAGACCAGAGCTACCAGTAATTACAATTCCTTTTATTAATTCAGGATACATTTTTGCAAAGTACAAGGCAATGTGTCCCCCCAAAGAATTTCCAACAAGAATTACTTGCGAAAGGCCTTTGTCTATAATAAAATCTTTAGTGAATTTTGAAAATGCTTTTACGTTTGTTTTTAATAAACTTTGCGAGTAAAGAGGTAATTCTGGAATAATTACTTTATACCCTTTTTCTGGAAAATAATTTGCAACGCCTTCAAAGTTACTCAATCCACCCATTAGGCCATGAAGAACAATGATTGGAGTTCCTTCTCCGCGTTCATAATATTTGTATTTTTTGTCTTGTGTCAGCATAAAATAATTTCAAATTAAGTTTCTGAAATTTTCACAAATATAACACATTATTAATGAATTAAATGCAATTAAATAAAACTATAAACCTCGTTTTTTGTGTTTGTAATTTCAATAAAATTTAATTTTTAATCTAGGTTTTTCTATTTTACTAATTTATTTAATAAAAAATGAACTGTATTCTTTATAAGTGCTTTGTAAGATCAAACGATTTAGTTTTTCAAGTATTTGTAAACATAATGCATTGATTGTTAAAGCGTAAAAACTTATTAACAAAGTGGGTTTTTGTGGTAAAAAGTGGTAAATATTTTCTAAATTTGTGCTTACATTAATATAAATAACCACATTTGAATACGATAACAGGTACATATGAATGCAAAGTAGATACGAAGGGAAGGCTTATGCTTCCTACTTCGTTGAAAAAACAGCTAGGCTCTATTGAGAATGGTTTTGTTTTGAAACGCTCTGTGTTTCAGCCTTGTTTAGAATTGTATCCAATGAAGGAGTGGAATGCTATGATGTTTAAAGTGAATAAGTTAAATCGCTTTATAAAAAAAAATAACGATTTCATTAGACGCTTTACTGCTGGGGTAAAAATAATTGAAATTGATTCTACCGGAAGATTATTGATTCCAAAAGATTTAATGTTTTTTTCAAAAATTGAAAAAGAAATTGTTTTATCGGCAGCAATTAATATCGTAGAAATTTGGGATAAAGATTTGTATGAAAATGCAATTGAAAATGCAACAGACGATTTTGCAGATTTAGCAGAAGAAGTAATGGGTAATTTATACGAAAATGAAGATGGAATATCATAATCCAGTATTATTAAAAGAAACGGTCAATGGATTAAATATTAATCCAGATGGAATTTATGTAGATGTCACTTTTGGTGGTGGTGGCCATTCGAGAGAGATAATGTCTAGATTGGGAGAAAAGGGTAGATTAATTGCCTTTGATCAAGATGAAGATGCTTTGGCAAATGCAATAGAGGACAGTCGTTTTTTATTAATTCATGAAAATTTTAGAAATATTAAAAGGTTTCTTCGTTTTCACGGAATTAAAAAAGTAGATGGAATATTAGCAGATTTAGGTGTTTCATCGCATCAATTTGATGTGGCTGAACGTGGTTTTTCAACTCGTTTTGAAGCAGATTTAGATATGCGAATGAGTAAAAAAGGAGATTTAAGTGCTTTTCATGTTGTGAATCAATATTCCGAACAAGACTTAAAAAGAGTTTTTTTTGATTATGGCGAATTAAAAAATGCCGGTGGCTTAGCAGCTGCAATTGTTGCTTATAGAAGCGATAATAAAATTAAAAGTTCTGAAACTTTAAAGTTAGTCCTAGCGCGTTTTTTGCCAGCACATAAAAGTAATAAAATTTTAGCGCAAATTTATCAAGCCATTCGAATTGAGGTAAACCAAGAAATGGATGCCTTGAAAGAATTTTTAGAACAATCTTTAGAGGTCTTAAATATTAGTGGAAGATTGAGTGTTATTTCTTACCATTCTTTAGAAGACAGATTGGTAAAACGATTTGTAAAAAACGGAATGTTTGAGGGAGAACCTGAAAAAGATTTTTTCGGAAATTTTGAAGTTCCGTTTAAAACAATTGAAAAATTAATTGTTCCAAGTGCTACAGAAATTGCAGTAAACAATAGGGCAAGGAGCGCGAAATTACGCGTAGCAGAAAAAAAATAATTTAGAATAAAAACCGCGGCCAACTAAAAGTTTGTGCAAGCAAGCTCCGTTAGAAATAAAGCAATGCTTTTGTGCAGTTTGAAAATAATAATAATCGACAAATGAAAAACGGTGTTTATAGTCTGTTAAGAGCTAAGTTCTTGGTTAACGATGATGCTTTAAAGAATTGGAAATTTATTGTTTTTCTTCTTTTATTAGCAATGATAATGATTGCTAATAACCATAGATACGATGTTAAAAATTATAGAATAGCAGACTTAACAAATATAATAAAAGCAAAACGATCAGAATTTGTAGACAAACGATCGGAGTTAATGAAACTAAAAATGGAATCTACAGTTGCTGAAAAAATGGAAAAAAGAGAGATTTTTCCAGCAAACGTTCCGCCTACAAAAATTGTAGTTAAAAATAACAAGAAAGAAACTAAAAGTTTTATAGATAAATTAAAGCTATGGCAGTAACTAATAACAAAAATCCATACCGTATGTATTTGGTAGTCTTCATAATTTTTATGATGGCTGTTTTTGTTATGATAAAATTGAATAATATTCAATGGGTTGAAGGCGATTACTACCGAAAATTAGCAAAAGAAAGAACGGTTAAAAATTTTATTATTCCCGCAAACAAAGGAAATGTATATTCTTCTGATGGTAGTTTGCTAGCAACTTCTATTCCAGAATATGTAATTCGTTTTGATGCTGTGTCTCCAAAAACAGAAGATTTCAATAACAATATAAAGCCTTTAAGTGACTCGCTTGCAGTTTTTTTTGGAAAGAGTTCAGGCTATTTTCAAAGTAAATTACAAAAAGCAAGGTCTAATAAAAACAGATACTTTTTAATTGCTAGAGAATTAAGTTATTCAAATTATTTACGCATAAAAAATTTTCCGCTATTTAATAAAGGGCCTTATAAAGGTGGAATTATAGTAGAACAAAAAACAGTAAGAGAACATCCTATAGGTAGAGTTGCAGAAAGAACTATTGGTTACGAAAGAACTAATAACGATGGAACTCCAAATGGTAAAGGTTTAGAATACGCATACAGAAAACATTTGAATGGAGCGAATGGCCATAGAATGATGCAAAAAATTGCAAAAAATCAATGGAAACCTATTAATGATAATAATGAGCTAGAACCACAAGATGGTTTAGACATTATTTCTACTATAGATGTTTACATTCAAGACATAGCGCATCATGCTTTATTGAAGCAATTAGAATATTACGAAGCCGATCACGGTTGTGTAGTGGTAATGGAAACTAAAACGGGAGAAGTTAAAGCAATTTCAAATTTAGGAAGAGCGAAAGATGGAAGTTACTATGAAACACAAAATTATGCTGTTGCAGAATCGCACGAACCTGGTTCTACTTTTAAGATTTTAGGTCTCATTGCTTTGCTTGATGATAAAAAAGCAGATACAAGTACTGTTTATGATTCAAATGGAGGAGTTATTGCATTTTATAATAGAAAAGTAAAAGATTCGCACAAAGGAGGTTATGGAAAAATATCTTTGGCAAAAGGGTTTGAGGTTTCCTCTAATACCATTTTAGTACAAGCTGTTTATGATGCTTACAAAGATAATCCTAAACAATTTGTAGATAGAATTAACAGTTACGGACTTAATAAACCGCTTGGTTTACAATTAATTGGGGAAGGGAAACCAATAATTCATCAACCAGGCACTAAAGGTTGGAGTGGCGTTTCATTGCCATGGATGGCTTTTGGGTATGGAGTTTCGCTTACGCCTTTGCAAACTTTGGCAATATATAATGCAGTTGCGAACAATGGTGTAATGGTTAAACCGTTTTTTGTGAAAGAAATAAAAGAGTGGAATACGGTTATCGAAAAATTTGATCCAGTAGTTATTCATCCAAAAATTGCTTCTGAGGAAGTTTTGGCTAAAGTGCGTAAAGTTTTAGAAAATGTTGTAAAAAGAGGTACGGGCTCAAAGTTGTATTCTAAAGATTTTTCAATGGCTGGAAAAACAGGAACAGCGCAAGTTGATTATAATAAAGGGGAAGGAAAATTGTATTATGCTTCTTCATTTGTGGGTTATTTTCCTGCAAACGAACCTAAATACTCTTGTATTGTTGTGGTGCACAAACCAAAGGTTTCTTCGGGTTATTATGGTGCAGATGTTGCAGGTCCTGTATTTAAAAGAATTGCTCAAAAAATATATACAGATTCGCCGCCTACAAATCATATTAAAGATATAAACACCAAAATCACTTCTTTGGAAAGTAATTATGTTTCTTATTATAAAAAGTTAGAAAAGGAGCCTTCTACTGTTCCTAACGTAAAGGGTATGAGTGCGATGGATGCTTTAGCTTTATTAGAAAATTTAGGATTAGAAGTTAGGGTTAAAGGTATTGGTAATGTAAAAGAGCAATCTATAAAAGCAGGAGAAAAAATTAATAAGAACCAAGTAATTATACTCAACTTATCGTGAAAACATTAAAAGACATATTATATAAAGTTAGTATTGAAGCTGTAAAAGGAACTACAGATATCAGTATTAATAAAGTAACTTTTGATTCTAGAGACATTAGTTTAAATGATGTTTTTGTAGCTATTAAAGGTTCGCTTTCAGATGGTCACGATTATATTGAAAAAGCTTTAGGTTTAGGAGCTATCGCTATTATATGTGAAGAATTTCCAAATATAATTGTAAATGGAGTTACTTATATTCAGGTAAAAAACTCAAATGAAGCTTTGGCTTTTATTGCAGCTAATTTTTATGACAATCCATCCCAAGATATTAAATTAGTAGGGGTAACAGGTACTAATGGAAAAACAACTATTGCTTCTTTATTGTACCAAATGTTTAAAAATGCAGGGTATAAAGTGGGTTTGCTTTCTACGGTGAAAATAATGGTCGATGAAATTGAATATAAAGCAACGCACACAACACCAGATTCTTTAACGATTAATAAGTATTTAGAAGAAATGACTGCGCATGGCTGCGAATTTTGTTTTATGGAAGTGAGTTCGCATGGAATTCATCAAAAAAGAACAGAAGCGCTATGTTTTACGGGTGGAATTTTTACTAATTTATCACATGATCATTTAGATTATCACAGCACTTTTGCAGAATATAGAGATGTAAAAAAGAAATTTTTTGATCAATTACCAAAATCTGCATTTGCAATCACAAATATTGATGATAAAAACGGAGCAATTATGCTTCAAAATACTAAAGCTAAAAAAGTTTCCTATGCTTTAAAATCATACGCAGATTATAAGGCACAAATATTAGAAAACCAATTTACAGGTTTGTTATTAAAAGTGAATAATAGTGAAGTTTGGTCTAAGTTAATAGGCTCTTTTAACGCATATAATTTACTAGCAATCTTTGCAACTGCCATTGAATTAGGTATTGAAGAGCAAGAAGCACTTCGATTAATATCTACATTAGAAAGTGTTTCAGGTCGTTTTCAATACATTATTTCAAAAGGTAATATTACTGCAATTATAGATTATGCGCATACGCCAGACGCTTTAGAAAACGTATTAAATACAATTGAAAATATTCGCACAAAAAACGAACAGTTAATTACTATTGTAGGTTGTGGTGGCGATAGAGACAAAACAAAAAGACCATTGATGGCAAATATTGCTTCTGCATTAAGTGATAAAGTAATTTTTACTTCCGATAATCCAAGAACCGAAAGCCCGGAAACAATTATTGCAGAAATGGAATTAGGTGTGGAACCTCAAAATTTTAAAAAAACTATTTCCATTACCGACAGAAAGCAAGCAATAAAAACAGCTTGTCAGTTAGCAAATGAGAATGATATTATTCTAATTGCAGGAAAAGGACATGAAACGTATCAAGAAATAAATGGTGTACGTCATGATTTTGATGATATGCAGATAGTAAAAGAAATCCTAGAACAATTAAATAAATAGTTGCGGCTTAAATTGGAAGCAACTTTTAACTTTTAAACTAAAAAAAACATGCTGTATTATTTTTTTCAATATTTAGATAAAGCATTTGATTTTCCCGGAGCAGGAGTATTTCAATATATAACTTTTCGTTCTGCAGTGGCATTCATAATGTCTTTAGGATTTGCTACTATTTACGGAAAAAAAATAATAGACTTTTTGCGCAAACAACAAGTTGGAGAAACGGTTAGAGAACTTGGTTTAGAAGGTCAAATACAAAAAGCAGGAACTCCTACAATGGGAGGTATAATCATTATTTTAGCAACTTTAATTCCAGTTTTTTTATTAGCCAAGTTGGAAAATATTTACATTGTCCTTTTAGTAATAACTACACTTTGGATGGGTACTATTGGTTTTATTGACGATTATATTAAAGTATTTAAAAAAAATAAAGACGGCTTAAAAGGACGTTTTAAAATCATAGGTCAAGTTGGCTTAGGCTTAATAGTTGGGTCTATTCTTTATTTTAATCCAAATGTAACTATTAGAAAAGATAAACACGTAGAAAAAGCAAAAACAGAATTAGGGGTTAACGTTACAACTTTAAATGAAAAGTCAACGGCAACTACTATTCCGTTTCTTAAAAACAACGAATTTGATTATGCTGAGGTTCTCTCATTTATGGGTGGTAACTATAAAGATTTTGCATGGTTAATTTTTATTCCATTTGTTATACTAACCATAACAGCCGTTTCAAATGGTGCAAATTTAACAGATGGTATTGATGGTTTAGCTGCTGGTACTTCTGCTATATCAGTTTTAGCACTAGGTGTCTTTGCGTTTATTTCTGGAAACGTTATTTTTTCAGATTATTTAAACGTCATGTATATTCCAAATTCTGGCGAAATGACTATTTTCATTGCAGCTTTTGTAGGGGCATTAGTAGGTTTTCTTTGGTACAATACTTATCCAGCGTCTGTTTTTATGGGCGATACGGGAAGTTTAACGATAGGCGGTATTATCGCTGTAATTGCTATTTCTGTTCGTAAAGAGTTATTGATTCCTATTTTATGCGGTATTTTCTTAGCTGAAAATTTATCGGTTATTATACAAGTGGCGTATTTTAAATATTCTAAAAAGAAATTTGGAGAAGGAAGAAGAATTTTTTTAATGGCGCCTTTGCACCATCATTACCAAAAGAAAGGATATCATGAAAGTAAGATTGTAACTCGTTTTTGGATTGTTGCTATTTTCTTAGCCATATTTTCATTAGTGTCCTTAAAATTAAGATAATATGAAACGATTAGTAATACTTGGTGGAGGAGAAAGCGGTGTTGGAACTGCAATACTTGGAAAAAAGAAAGGGTACGATGTTTTTGTATCTGATTTTGGAAAAATCAAAGAGTCCTATAAAGAAGTTCTTACTATTAACGGTATTTCTTGGGAAGATGAAAAGCACAGTGAAGCGCTTATTTTAAATGCCAATGTGGTAATGAAAAGCCCAGGTATTCCTGAGAAAACAGCAATTGTACAAAAATTAGTTTCGTTAGGAATTCCTGTTATTTCAGAAATAGAATTTGCAGTTCAGTTTACAAATGCTACAACAATAGGAATTACAGGTAGTAATGGTAAAACAACAACAACAATGTTGGTATATCATTTATTAAAACAAGGAGGTTTAAATGTTGGTTTAGCTGGAAATATAGGAAAAAGTTTTGCTTGGCAAGTTGCAGAAAACAAGCACGATTTATATGTTTTAGAATTAAGTAGTTTTCAGTTAGATGGAATTATTAATTACAAACCAAATATTGCCATAATTACTAATTTAAGTCCAGATCATTTAGACAGGTATAATTATGATTATAATTTATATATCGAATCTAAATTTAGAATTACGAAAAATCAAACGGAAGAAGATTTTTTAATTATTGATAATGACGATGTTGAAATTAAAAAATGGCTTCAAAATAATAAAACAAAAGCACAAATAATTCCTTTTTCTTTAAATGAACAATTGAATATGGGAGTAAGTATAAACGAAGAATCAATTAATAGTACCGTAAATAACGACACATTTATTATGCAAATAAACGAACTAGCATTAGAGGGTAAGCACAACTTAAAAAATGCAATGGCTGCAACAGCAGTTTCTCAGTTAATGAAAATTAGAAAGCAAACAATTAGAGAAAGTTTGTCAAATTTTCAAGGTGTTGAACACCGCTTAGAAAAAGTGGTTAAAATTCAAAACGTACAATATATTAATGATTCTAAGGCAACAAATGTAAATGCAACATACTTTGCTTTAGACAGCATGACGGTTCCAACGGTTTGGATCGTAGGTGGTGTAGATAAAGGTAATGATTATACTGAGTTGATGTCTTTAGTTCGCGAAAAAGTAAAAGCAATTATTTGTTTAGGTTTAGATAACGCAAAATTAATACAAACATTTAGTAGCGTAGTAGATGTTATGGTAGAAACATCTTCTATGACTGAGGCTATAAAAATAGCAAAACACGTTGCTGAATCTGGAGAAGCTGTGTTATTGTCGCCAGCTTGTGCTAGTTTTGATTTGTTTGAAAACTACGAAGATAGAGGCAGACAATTTAAAAATGCTATTTATAATTTATAATAAAAATGATAGATATAGTAACAAAATTAAGAGGAGATAAAGGAATATGGGCAATAGTTTTTCTATTAGCTCTAATTTCCTTTTTACCGGTTTACAGCGCTAGTACAAATCTAGTATATGTAATAGGTAAAGGCTCTACGTTGGGTTACTTAATGAAGCATTTTGGACATTTATTTTTAGGTTTTGCTATAATTTATTTTGTACATAAAGTTCCATACCATTATTTTAAATTAATATCTATTTTTGCGGTTCCTATTCTTATGGTGCTGTTATTGTTTACTCTATATCAAGGAAGAACTATTGATGGTGCAAATGCAAGTAGATGGCTAATAATTCCATATATAGGATTAGGTTTTCAAACATCCACTCTTGCCTTTACAGTTCTAATGGTTTACGTGGCAAGATATTTGGCAAAAATAGATGGGAAAGATATAGTTTTTAAAGAATCTCTTTTAGAATTATGGTTACCCGTTTTTGGAACATTAATTTTAATTTTACCTGCTAACTTTTCAACTGCTGCATTAATTTTTGTTATGGTTTGTATGTTAGTTTACATAGGGTATTATCCGTTAAAATATTTAGGCGGAATAATTGCCATGGGAATTATTTTTTTAGCAATTTTTATTTTAGTATCCAAGGCTTTTCCAGACGCTATGCCAAACCGCGTAAAAACATGGGAAAATAGAATTGAACGCTTTATTTCTGATACGGAAGATGAAGATGTGTACCAAATAGAAAAGGCTAAAATTGCTATTGCTTCTGGCGGAATTAAAGGCTTAGGTCCTGGAAAAAGTGTGCAAAAAAACTTTTTACCACAGTCTTCTTCTGATTTTATTTTTGCAATTATTGTAGAAGAATACGGTATGATTGGTGCTTTTGGAATTATATTTTTGTACATGTTACTATTTGTACGTTTTATAATAAATGCACATAAAGCAACTACTCTTTTTGGAAAATTATTAATAATAGGATTAGGTTTTCCAATTATTTTTCAAGCATTAATAAATATGATGGTTGCGGTAGAGTTATTGCCTGTTACAGGACAAACATTACCCTTAATTAGTGCAGGTGGAACTTCTATTTGGATGACCTGCGCTGCAATAGGAATTATATTAAGCGTTACTAAAAAAGAAGAAGAAATAGCATTAGATCTAGAAGATAAAATAAAAAGAGGAGACGCTTTACAGCGAATTATAGACCGGGAAGTTGATTTACAATCAGAAGATTTTAGTATAAACGATACATCAGATGATGACAAAAATCCATTAGAACCAATTTTAAATAAATAAAAATGGAAAGCTTAAAATTCATAATTAGTGGAGGAGGAACTGGCGGACATATATATCCTGCTATCGCGATTGCTAACGAATTAAAGAATCAGTATCCAGATGCTGTGTTTTTATTTGTAGGTGCAAAAGATAAAATGGAAATGCAAAAAGTGCCAAAAGCGGGCTACGAAATTAAGGGTTTGTGGATTTCAGGAATACAACGAAAGCTTACTTTAAATAACGCAATGTTTCCTTTTAAATTACTTTCTAGTTTATGGAATTCTTATAAAATAGTAAAAGAATTTAAACCAAATGTAGTAATAGGTACTGGTGGTTTTGCAAGTGGAGCAGTTTTAAAAGTAGCTGAAATACTGGGTATTCCCACGGTTATTCAAGAACAAAATTCTTATCCAGGAATTACAAATAAATTATTAGCAAAAAAAGCAAATGCTATTTGTGTAGCTTATGAAGGATTGGAGAAATTTTTTCCAAAAGAAAAATTAAAATTTACAGGAAACCCAGTACGACAAGATTTATTATCTATTGACGACAAGAGAATTCAAGCATTAACTTATTTTGAACTAGATAGTAATAAAAGAACAATTTTAATTTTAGGCGGAAGTTTAGGCGCGAGAAACATAAATCAATTAATTGCCAAAGAAATTGATTTCATTTGCGATTTAAACGTGCAGGTAATTTGGCAATGTGGTAAAATGTATTTTGAAGAATACGAAAAATATAATAAAAATAAAAACGTACACGTTTTAGCATTTATAGACAAAATGGATTTTGCATATGCAGCCGCTGATATTATTATTTCTCGTTCTGGTGCATCTTCTGTTTCTGAGCTTTGTATAGTAGGAAAACCTACAATTTTTATACCATCGCCAAATGTTTCAGAAGACCATCAAACTAAAAATGCAATGGCAATAGTGGCAAAAAAAGCAGCTATACTTTTAAAAGAATCGGAGTTAGATGAAAACTTTAGAAACATCTTTGCAGATTTGCTTTCAAACGATAAAAAGCAAGAAAAGTTAAGTAAAAAAATACACAAATTAGCGTTGCCAAATGCAACAAGAGAAATAGTACACGAAATAGAAAAATTATTAGAATAAAATTTGAGAGCAAGTTTAGAAACCAAGAATAAGCTCCAGAATTAAAAAATAAATATAAATAATAATATAAAGTTTGAAATTGAAATTTGAAGTTGCTCTTGCGCTTTAATTTGAATTTTAAATTTGTAATCGAACTTGAATATGAATTTAAACCAAATACACAATGTTTATTTTATAGGTATCGGCGGAATAGGCATGAGTGCTTTAGCGCGTTATTTTTTAAACGTAGGTAAAAATGTAGCGGGTTACGACAAAACCAAGACTCAGTTAACGAGTGAGTTAATTGCACTTGGAATGGACATTCATTTTGAAGACAATTTAAGTTTAGTTAATGATAAATATTTAGATAAAACAAATACGTTAGTAATTATTACTCCAGCAGTTCCTAAAGAACATACAGAATGGAATTACTTTTCAAAGGGAGAATTCAATGTAAAAAAACGCGCAGAAGTATTAGGTTTAATTACAAAAGACACTTTTTGTTTTGCAGTTGCAGGAACACATGGAAAAACTACTACATCTAGTATACTTGGTCATATTTTGTTTCAAAGTGGCGTAGATGTTACTGCTTTTTTAGGTGGTATCGTAGAGAATTATAATTCCAATATAATTGGCGATGGAAAAACAGTTACTGTTGTTGAGGCAGATGAGTTTGATCGTTCTTTTTTGCATTTACATCCAAATGTTGCTTGCATCACTTCTATGGATGCAGATCATTTAGATATTTATGGCGATGCATCTGCAATTGAAGCTTCTTTTGTAGAGTTTTCACAAAAAGTAACCTCAAATAATTTATTCATTACCACAAATTTACCTTTAGAAGGAAATACGATTGGTATTAATGAAGAAGCTAATTTTCAAGCACTAAATATTAGAATCGAAGAGGCTTTTTATGTATTTGATGTGAAAACGAATTCAGAAATTATAAAAAACATAAAATTTAGTTTACCTGGACACCATAATTTATCAAATGCTTTAATTGCTTTTGCAATGGCAAAAAGTTATGGTCTAGAAAATGAAAAAATCATAAACGCATTAGAAACCTTTAAAGGTGTTCGTCGTAGGTTTTCTTTTCAAACAAGAACAAGTAATATTGTTTACATAGATGACTATGCACACCATCCTACTGAGATTAACGCAGTGCATCAGGCGGTTAGAGAGTTGTATCCAAATAAAAAAATAATAGCAGCTTTTCAACCGCATTTGTTTTCAAGAACAAGAGATTTTATAGATGATTTTGCAAAAAGTCTTTCGCAATTTGACGAAGTACTTTTAATGGAAATTTATCCGGCTAGAGAGTTGCCTATTGAAGGTGTAAATTCAAATTGGTTGTTAAGTAAAATAACAAATCAAAATAAGAAATTAGTTACTAAAGAAAATTTGCTAGATGAAATTAAAAATTCGACAGCTACTATTTATGTAACAATTGGTGCTGGAGATATTGGTGAAATGGTTCCACAAATAAAAAAGATTATAGATGAAAAGATTTAATTGGCAAAATATTCGGCTCGTGCTTATCGTTTTTTTAATGCTTTTTTTGTATTCTTTCTCTTTAAAAAAGAATAGCAAAAGGCTAATAAATGCCGTAAATATTTCATTTACAGCAGGACAGGACAATTTGTTCATAACCCACGAAATAGTTAATAACTTGTTGATACAAAAACAAAAAGACCCTATAAAAATAAAAAAAGAAGACTTAAATTTGAAATCTTTGGAGAAGCTTCTTGTTAGCCACGAAATGATTGAAAGTGCAGAAGTTTTTTTAACCATAAACGGCTCTCTAAATGCAAAAATTAAACAAAAAACCCCAATTGTAAGGTACGTGTCAAGTAATGCTATGTATTATCTTGATAACAAAGGAGATAAAATGCCTTTGTCTGAAAATTTTTCAGCAAGAGTACCTATAATATTTGGGGATTTTGATATGGATAATAAAGAAAAATACGTAACGCTTTTTAATGCAATTGCTAAAGACGATTTTCTTAAAAAAAGTATAACGGGAATAGAAATATTGCCATCGGGAAATATTGTGATGACAAATAGAGATTACGATTTTGAAATTTTATTTGGAAGTCCAATACATGTAGACCAAAAGCTTAAAAATTATAAAGCTTTTTACATGCATGCAATAAAAGATACGTTGATTAACAATTATAAATTGGTAAACTTATTGTTTACAAATCAAGTTGTTTGTAAGAATTAGAAGTTATGAGTAAAGACAACATCGCAGTAGGACTAGACATTGGAACAACAAAGATTGTTGCAATGATAGGTAGAAAAAATGAATATGGTAAGCTGGAAATTCTTGGAGTAGGAAAATCTAAAAGTTTAGGGGTTCATAGAGGAGTTGTAAATAATATTACACAAACTATACAGTCTATCCAACAAGCAATTGCAGAGGCTGAAAATAATTCAGATTATAAGATTAACGATGTAGTAGTAGGTATCGCAGGACAACATATTCGTAGTATTCAGCACAGCGATTATATAAGTCGACCAAATGCTGAGGAAGTTATTAATGAAGTAGATATAGATGCTTTAATTAACCAAGTACACAAATTAGCAATGCTTCCTGGAGAAGAAATTATTCATGTTTTGCCACAAGAATTTAGAATTGATGGGCAAGGTGAAATAAAAGAACCCATAGGAATGTATGGCGGAAGATTAGAAGCTAGTTTTCATGTAGTAGTAGGTCAAGCAGCGTCGATTAGAAACCTAGGAAGATGTGTTAAAAGTAGTGGTTTAGAACTTTCGGGTTTAACATTAGAGCCATTAGCATCCGCAGATGCAGTTTTAAGTCAAGAAGAAAAAGAAGCAGGAGTTGCAATTATAGACATAGGCGGTGGAACTACTGATTTAGCTATTTTTAAAGATGGAATTATAAGGCACACAGCTGTTATTCCATTTGGAGGAAACGTAATTACAGAAGACATAAAAGAAGGTTGTTCTATTATTGAAAAACAAGCCGAACTATTAAAAATGCGTTTTGGTTCTGCATGGCCAGGTGAAAATAAAGATAATGAAATTGTTTCTATTCCAGGATTAAGAGGAAGAGATCCAAAAGAAATATCCTTAAAAAATTTATCTAAAATTATACACGCAAGAGTTGTAGAAATTATAGAACAGGTTTATGCCGAAATCAAACTATATGGACATGAAGATTCTAAACGAAAGTTAATTGCAGGAATAGTTTTAACAGGAGGTGGCGCACAGTTAAAACACATTAAACAATTAGTAGAATACATTACAGGCATGGATACTCGTATTGGATTTCCAAACGAACATTTAGCAGGAGATTCAGATGAAGAACTATCCAGTCCAATGTATGCAACAGCAGTAGGATTAGTAATGAATAGTATTAGAAACAATACAAAAAGCGCTACGCCATTAGTAGAGTTAAAAATAGAACAAGTTGCAAAACCTGTAGAAATAAAAACAGAGGATGCATTTGAAGAAGTTATAAAACAAGAACCTGTTGAACAGCCAAAAACTAGACAAACAGAAGAAAAAATCAAAAAGTCATTTTTTGATAAGTACATAGAGAAGATTAAGGAATTTTTAGATAACGCAGAATAAAACAAAATCATTATGACAGAATTTACAAATATATCATTCGATTTGCCTAAAAACCAATCTAACGTCATAAAGGTAATTGGAGTAGGTGGCGGCGGTAGCAACGCTATTAATCACATGTTTAAACAAGGGATTGATGGTGTCGATTTTGTGGTTTGTAATACAGATGCGCAAGCATTACAAAATAGTCCAGTTCCAAATAAAATTCAGTTAGGTTTATCCTTGACAGAAGGCCTTGGTGCGGGTGCAAATCCAGAAGTAGGACAGCAATCTGCAATTGAAAGCATTGAAGCCATTGAGAAAATGCTTGGCACAAACACAAAAATGCTTTTTATAACTGCAGGAATGGGTGGTGGTACTGGTACAGGAGCTGCACCTGTAATAGCACAATTAGCAAGAGAACGCGATATCTTAACCGTTGGAATTGTAACAATGCCGTTTGAGTTTGAAGGAAAAGTTCGTGCACAACAAGCTATGCTTGGAATCGAAAAATTGCGCAAACAAGTAGATTCTTTAATCGTTATCAATAATAATAAATTACGAGAAGTATATGGAAATCTTGGTTTCAAAGCAGGTTTTTCAAAAGCAGATGAAGTTTTAGCAACTGCCTCAAGAGGAATAGCAGAAGTTATAACCCATCATTACACACAAAATATAGATTTAAAAGATGTTAAAACAGTTTTAGCAAATAGCGGAACTGCAATCATGGGATCTTCAACAGCAATAGGAGAAGACAGAGCTAAAGAAGCAATAAAAAGCGCACTAGATTCCCCATTATTAAACGACAATAAAATTACAGGAGCAACAAATGTTTTATTACTAATTGTTTCTGGAACAAGCGAAATTACAATTGACGAAATTGGCGTAATAAACGAATTTATTCAAACAGAAGCGGGTAATAACGCAAATATTATCATGGGTGTAGGGGAAGATGATTCTCTAGGCGATGCAGTAGCAGTAACCATAATTGCAACAGGTTTTGATGCAGAACAACAAAATGAAATTGTAAATACAGAACCTAAAAAAATAATACACACATTAGAAGGCGAACAAAAAATTGTTCAAGAATTAATGAACAAAACAATAGCAAACATTACGGTAAACCAACCTATAATTGAATCTAATATTGTTGCAGAAGCAAAAGCAACAAACGATGGAAACAATCAAAAAGTTATTTTTGAATTAGAAGACGAGGTTACATTTGAAATTCAAGAGCCAGTACAAAAAGTAGATTTAATTCCAACCTCTGATTTTTTAAAAAATATAGATGTTCAATTTGAGGTAGTTACTCCAAATACCACTAATGAATTTGAAATAATTAGTGCGGAAATAAGGGAAATTGAAGTAATAGAACCAGAATTTGTAAAAGTAAAAGCAGAAGATTCTAACCTTTCTTTAAACTTATTTGAAGAAAAAGCAGATAATCAAATTGTTTTTAATTTAACCGAAGATACAAAACAAATAGAAGTTAAAGATCCTATTAATGTAGTTCCAGTAACAGAGTTTAACGAAAACGGAATTATTAAATACTCTTTAGAAGATTATTTAGAGAAAGAAAAAGAATTAACAGTAATTGCAAAAACAGAGGAAGTTAAAGAAATTGTAGACAAAGAACTAGATTTTTCATTTGTAAATTTAGCAACTAAAACCACCGAAACTACAAAAACCACAAACTCTAATAATGAAAATGCTTCTCCAGTAGATTTGTCAATCGAAGAATTGAAATCAAGAACAGAAGAGCGAAAAAGAAAAATGAAAGACTTTAACTACAAGTTCAATAACAGCAATGCTCACATTGACGAAATAGAAAAAGAACCTGCATATAAAAGAATGGGAATAGATATTAACGAGCAGTTAGCAAGCAATGCGCCTTCAAGATTATCCTTAGGAACAGATAGTAATGACGACGTACAAATTCGTTCAAACAACTCCTTCTTACACGATAATGTAGATTAATCAAAGTAAAAGAAACACATACACTTTAAAACCCGAAGCATTGTTTCGGGTTTTTTTATTACTTTTGCACAAGGCTTTTTTTAGAACCTATTTCCAGCTGTTCGCTATATCTCTCTTATAAAAAAATAAGAGAGGATGACGCTACCATCTGGGGTAAAAAAAACAAAAAAACGATTCCATAAACAAAAAATAGATATGAGTTTAGAAAAAAAAATCATGGACAACATGAAAGATGCTATGCGAGCAAAAAATACAGTAGCATTAGAAGCATTAAGAGCAATAAAAGCCGCAATAATCATTGCTAAAACAGATACCGGTGCAGCAGAAGGATTGTCTGAAGAAGACGAAATAAAAATGCTACAACGATTAGTAAAAATGCGCAAAGACAGTGCTACCATTTTTACAGAGCAAAATCGCATGGATTTAGCAGAACCAGAATTAGAGCAAATAGCGGTAATCGAACAATTTTTACCAGCACAACTATCAGAACAAGAAGTAGAAGCAATCATTGCAAAAATAATTGCAGAAACAGGCGCGTCTGGTATTGCTTCAATGGGAAAAGTAATGGGATTAGCTTCAGGTCAAATAGGCGGACAAGCAGAAGGAAAAACTATTTCTACTATTGTAAAAAAACTTTTAGTATAAATTTAAATTTTTAGATAATTAGATTTGCTTAGAAGATTAGATAAAAATAATCACTAAGGAATCTAAAAGACTAAATTTCTAAGTAGTCTAAAAATATAATTTGTCTAAATAAATGGCTTCGTAGTTCAATTGGATAGAATATCAGATTTCGGCTCTGATGGTTGCAGGTTCGAGCCCTGTCGAGGTCACTTTTAAAATCCTTAAATATAATGTTAATCAGTTGTTTAGGGTTTTGTTATTTCAAATCTAGCCCATATTTAGTCCACAACAATATTAAAATTTACGTTTAGTGTCATATAAATTTTTTCACAAACGCATAGTTTTACAAAGTTTGATTTATATTTCTATTTTATTCTAATCAAAGCTTCATCAATTTCATGTTTTTTATAATAAACTCTATAACCAATACTATACAATTTAATTTTACCTTTTTTAGTCCAACTCCATAATGTTGAATAATCAATTTTTAGATATTTTGCGGCTTCGGTTCTAGTTAATAATAACTCTTTATCTTTTTGTTGTTGCAACTGCTCTAAACGATTTTCTAAACCATCTAAAACACTTTTTGTTTTAGTTGCAACTAATTAACTGAAATGTTTTCTATTGTAATTAGCTTTTTATCCATAGCTTAAAGTGTTTGTTTTATTTAATACTTACCAATTCTTGCAATAGCATCAATAATATAAATAACTTTTTTATGCGAATAGTATTCTTTTTTAAAAAGAATACGCCATTTCACTTCTTAAATTTAGAACTTCAGAACCAAAAAAATATACAAAAAATGGTTTGTCCATGTTAATAAATTTCAATTTTTCTGTTTCAAACTTTTGTATAGCTTGTAAAACAGATTATTTAGTAACAAGTTTTGCTAAGTTTTGTTTCATTTTTTTTATTTATAAAAAATTGAACTATAGTCTATAGGTTTAACTTTCATTTTGATTTTTTCTTCATCAATACCTATTAATCTGAAAATGTTTATTTTCACAATATTTTCTATAGCTTTTGATATTTCAAGCATTTGTATGTTTTCAAGAACATCTTTTTTTTCTCCTCTATGAACTAAATAATTTCTTGTATTCACAATTTTACCAATCAATTTATTTAAATTATATTCTCCTTTAATTGTAATTAAAAAATCATCATTAAAGTCTTTAAGTCTGTTTCTTAATGATGGTTCATTAGCATATTGAAGCTTCTCTAAAAACAATTTCTCTTCCTTTTCATTTAATTTCCCTAAAATTCCTTTTCTTATTTCGTCATATTCTATTTTATCATAAACGTAATTATTGAAATGTTTTCTATGAAGAGTTTCTAAAGAGAAGCAGGTGTTTAAAAAATATGTTTCACTTGACAATTTTAGAAAGCTTTTTTCAGAAATTAAATTAATAGAGTCTTCTAATTTTGAATTATTAAACCATGAATCAAAAATACCTTGATAACAACCTATTAAGTCATCATAAGAAAAGTTAAAATTAAAGTTAGGATTATTTATAAAATTTACAGTTGATGTATGAAGCTTCATTATTAATGGTTCATCTTGGCTTTCATAAATAATATTATTTTCTTTCAAATAAAAATAATCATTGGCTGAATGATGCTGACCAAAAAAATTTAATAATATTTTGACTTTTCTATAGTAGTTAATTAAATCAAAAAGATTAAGATTATTGTTAGCTAAAAAATTTAACTCTATATACTCTTCAATGTTAATGTTTGTGTTTATTCGTGAAATACTTTGTTTGCAATATAATGAGGCAGATAATTCAATATCATCTGATTTATATAAATCGAATTTTTGAGTTCCTAAATATTCAATTTTATTTTCAAAAATTAAATCTCCTTTAATACTTGTTTTGTTAATCCATTTTTTTAAAATTGGCATTTCAACAGATAATGAAGAAAAAATTAATTCCTCAAACCTATTTATTTTTACTCCTTCAATAAAATGTAAAACATTATATTTAAATGTACTTATCATACCTGAAGACATTCCACTTAAATAGCAGTCTATAAAAGTAACATATCCTAAATCTTGAAACTCTCCTTGTATTATTTTGAAATCTGAAGATGAAAAGCAATCTCCTTTTACATCTAAAACATAAGTGTTGTTTTCAATATTTAATGTAGCATCATAGCTTTTAATAAAACTATCTGTTTCAAAATATACCTGTCCTTTATGTAATTTGAAATTATCATCCATTTTAACTATTCTCTACAATATTAATTTCCTCTTCCGTTAATCCGTACAATTCATAAACCATAGCATCAATTTCTTTATCTGTTGTGTTTATTTTGTTTTTAGTTGCAACTGCCTTTAATTGTTCTTGTAAAAAGTAATCTTCCCATTCTGACTCTTCTGAAAGAGTTAATTTGACTTTCTTTTTAGCCAGTTCTTTTACAAATTCTGGAAATGACAATTCGTACCAATTTTCTAGTTTTTTAGGCAAACTTTCTAACTCAAATTTACGTTGCAACGCTCTTTGAAATTTTGAAGAAACTTCTTCTAGGTTTTCTATATTTAAAATTATAAAATTTGTTTTTTCTATATAGGGTAATTGTAAAATTTCAGAGACCTCTGGAACAGGAAACTCTTTAACATAATTATTTATCCATCTAAGTGTACCAACTCCACTTGTCGTAGCTATTTGTTTTAAATAAAATTTTATGACTTTTGAATTAAACAGTGACAACAAAAATTTTGCTTTAAATATATGAGGAGGTATTAAAAAATAAGCGCTATTTAATAAATAATATTCATCTTCACATAAAGCAAATCTACCATTATCAGTTAATTCAATCCATATTATTTTTTCTTCCTTAAAATCTTCAAAAAATGAACAAGCTCTCAAATTAGTCCAATGTTGACCCTTAGCTCCTCGTTTTTTAAAACCCTCTCCAAATGAATCTAAATACTCATAAATAATTGGATAATCTAATTCAATATTAATCCCATTCTTTGTAAGCAATAAATATAAATTAGGAAAAGTAAATGAGTATCTATTAATATCTCTCCCTCTTAATAGAGGCTTAATAATGTCTGCGTTTTTTAAATCTTTTTCAATAAATTCCTTCTTTTTATTTTCATCAATAACAAAAACATTGTTATCTCCTGTTGCTAACCCTAATCTAATTTTAGTATTATATTCTTCAAGAGTTTTATTATTTTCTTTTATCTTTCTTTTTAATTTTAAAATTGATGGTTTAATTAAATTCCAAGAATTTTCATCAAAGTCATTTTGATTATATTCATATTTATTTTTAAAAACAAAAAAATCAAAATCAGTTTCATTAAATTCTTCGTTTACAATTTTAGCTCTTTTTTCTAAGTTTTTTAAACTCTTAAATGTTAGTATTACAGTATTAACTGTAGCATCAGAAAAAATTTGTGTATTTTCAATATTTATTATTTCTTCAATATTACATTTTTCTTGTATTAACCTTCTCAAAGGTTTGCCATATTCAGCTTTAAGGAATGAATTTGAAGTAATTAAAGAAGTAATTCCTTCTTTTTTCATGATGTTTAATGATAATTCATAAAATAAAATATATAAATCGCCAAAAGCACTAAATGATTTATACTTTTCTTTTAAATATTCTTTACCATCTACTCTATCATGACTTACATAAGGTGGATTCCCAATAATCACATCAAAACCACCTTTAGCAAAAACTTGCGGAAAAGCAGTTTGCCAATTAAAGGCTTTTTCTCCAGCAACTTCGGGGTCATCAATTAAAGAGTTTCCGCATTTAATATTGCCGCTTAAATCGTTTAATTTTCGGTTAGGCAAAGCAGTTCTTAACCATAACGACAACTTCGCAATTTCTACACTTTCTTCGTTAAGGTCAACACCAAATAAATTGTTTTCTAAAATACTTTTTTCTACATCGCTTAACACCATTGCATCGCCAAATAACTTTGCTTGCAACTCGTCTATATATTTATGTTCTTCTATTAAAAAATCTAAAGCTTGGTTTAAGAAAGCACCACTACCACAAGCGGGGTCGCAAATAGTAAGTTGCAACAACCATTTTCTATAGGTTTCTAGCTTATCTAGTAGTGTTTTAAGAGTTTTCTTCTGTCTTTTTTTATCAATAGTATATTCTTCTTCTAGCAGTTGCAACTCGTTTTTCTTCTCATTGCAAAGCTTACCAATGGTATTTTCTACTATGTATTTTGTAATGTATTTTGGCGTATAAAAAACACCATCTTTTTTACGTTTGCTTTTTGTTTTGTCAATTACTTCGCCCGCTAGTTCCGCTTTTATTTCGTCTATTTCGTTTAACGAATTTTCAAAAATGTGTCCTAGTATATTAACATCCACTTCACTATCAAAATCATATTCTGATAGTTGCAACGTGTGTTTATAAAGTAATTCATCATCAATTGTAATGGTATCTAAAATAGCATCGGGTTTAAATAAGCCTCCATTATAGGCGTAAACATCGTAATTTTTGCCTTTAAAACCTGTATTTAAGTAACCAAAGTATTTTTTAAATCGGTCATATAAAGGCACTAGTTCGTCTAAATCTCTTAATTGATTCCATTGTTGCAATATCAATCGTACCGAGTTGGGCGGTAGTAACTGTCTATCTTCTGCAAAGAAAACAAACAAAAATCTATCTAATAATTTTTGCGATTTCTTAAACAGTTGCAACGGTTCTATATGCGGATTTTTAACAACTAAATCGGTAAATAATTCCCGTTTAAATAAGGAATAATCTTTATAAAGCTTTTTAGTAATTACATCTTCTTGACTAACAGATTCGTCTTTTAATTTCTTTGCAATACCTTTTGTAATATTTTCGTGTGCTAAACACAAGTACAACATTTCAAATTCGTTTTGTTGTAACTGAAATAAATTGAACTCGATAAACTCAATAGCGTTATCGATATAGAAACGTAATTTTTCAAAATTTGAAGTAATAATATAAACACAATCTGGCTGATTATTTTTATAACCAAAAGCTTGGGTTTCAATTTTACCTAAGTCGGTTGTATTTGTGCCTTTTAATTCAATAACCGCTAATACCTTTGCATCGATAACAATTGCACCATCTGCTTTCTTGCTATCCTTTACATTTTTGTATTCGGTAGAAAGATTAAAATTTTCGTTAGGTTCTAATGTGTAACCCAATATTTTAACAAACAAGTCGTTTAAAAAACCATATTGATATTGTTCTTCTTTTAAACTGTTGATGCGTTCTTGTTGTGCTGGGTCTAAAAAAAAGGATTTATAGCTTTCCCATTTTTCATTTATTAGGCTTTTATTTTGGGCTTGTATATACTTTTTTAGAACTGCGGATTGAAATAATGCCATTAGAAACTATTGAGTTGTTTAAGTTTACTAAAGTAGGATTTTTTTAGAATAAATTTTTAATAAATAAACATAGTTATTCACAATAAATTGCAACTGTGTATTTTATTTTATAAAACTAAAAACGAGCTAAAAGCCTTTAAGTTATAGTATTTACTAGAGTTGCAACGATTTTGCAACTGTTTTTATCCTTATTGTTGCAACTAAAATAATTGTAAAAACGTAATTTAAAACCTATTCATTTGTTTTGAGGATGCCAAAACTTCTCTTTTTTTATACCTAACCTTATAACCTATTCTGTAAGCTGGGAGAACATCTTTTTTAGACCAATCCCAAAGTGTTACAAGTGAAACCTTAAGCATTTTTTGCAGTTTGTTCTCTTGTAAGTAATTCGTCCTCTTTATTATTTTGCTTAATTAAGCCTGCAATGATGCTATTAAAATCAAGCAATAATTCTTTTTTAAGTTCTTCAATACTAATATTTTCAATTTGAATAATTTGTTTCGTGTACATAAGTAGTTGTTTTCTGTTGAATTGTTGAAAATAAAGAATAATCTCTTTAATATCAACACTTCACAACTGCAACAAAACGTCAACATTGTATCAACAATTTTTTTATTAATAACCAACAACAACGACTAGTATTGTGTTGTTGACTACTTGTTGCTTAATTGTTGCTACGCTAAGCCTTGTAATTATTGACTTTACAAGTATTTTTCAACATTTCAACACTTAAAACCTAACTACTCAAACATATCATTATTAAATGTATAATATCTCCCTTTTTCATCAGTAAATCCAGTTGCAACTGGAGTATTTGTACTAAATATTTCGGAACG
>Ga0335398_10003164_pt1 | contig 24616 bp, 19 predicted proteins | sample BON03_FD_205742 | JGI IMG/M metagenome (GOLD analysis project Ga0335398, IMG submission 205742) | Freshwater microbial communities from Lake Bonney liftoff mats and glacier meltwater in Antarctica - BON-03 (spades assembly) (version 2) | ecosystem: Environmental > Aquatic > Freshwater > Ice >... | reverse complement strand
CCCAACTTGAAAGATCATTACCGTGTTTCGTTGAAAGATGGGAAAATGGACTTAATTAAAAGAGAAGTAGGTTTTGGAGGCGAACTATCCCCTTCTGGTAAATACTACATCTATTACAATGGAGCAGAAAGTAATCACTATTTAATTGACATCACTTCTAAAAAAGAAACATGTTTAACATGCTCTAGAAAAGACATTAAATGGGAAAAAGATATGAACGGTCAACCACAAGAAGGAGAGCCAATTGGTGTTGTAGGTTGGTTCAAAAGTGAAAATGTAGTAGTTCTTCAATCAGAATACGACATTTGGAGTTATTCTATTGCTGAAGGGAAATTAATTTCGATTACAAACGAAGAAGGTAAAACCAATAAAACACGTTTGACACTTTCATTGTGGGAAAATGACAGTATTTATATTGATTACAAGAACAGCTCAATAAAAGGGTTTAATGAATCCACTAAACAAGTATCATTCTATGAGTTAAGTTTTAGTCAACCTTCAAAATACATACTGAAAAACGTTTTCACAATGGATTACAATTTAAACGCATTGAATCGTTCTAAAAATGGAAAAAAAATAATTCTTCGCCGTTCTTCCGTAAAAGAATATCCTGATTTATACGTCTTAGAAAATGATTTCACAAATTTAAAACGAATTTCAACTACTAATCCGCAACAAAGTCAATACAATTGGTCGACGGTTGAAAAAATAGAATGGACAAGCTACGATGGAATACCATTACAAGGGCTGGTGTATAAACCTGAAAATTATGATGCTGAGAAAAGCTATCCAATGATTGTATATTATTACGAATTACACAGTGATGAGATTCACAATCACTACGCTCCTCGTCCAACAGCATCAGTTATACATCCAACAGAATATGCATCAGCTGGTTACATAGTGTTTGTTCCAGATATTCGTTATAGAATTGGTCACCCAGCACAATCAGCTTACGATTGCATTATGAGTGGAACAGATAAAATCTTGAAATTATATCCGAATATCGATTCTAAACGAATGGGATTGCAAGGGCAAAGTTGGGGAGGATATCAAACAGCACAATTGATAACAATGACAACTCGTTATGCAGCTGCAATGGCTGGAGCGCCAGTTTCAAATATGATTTCAGCTTATGGTGGAATTCGTTGGGAATCAGGATTAAACCGTCAATTTCAATACGAAAAGCAACAAAGTAGAATCGGTAAAACATTATGGGAGGCACCAGAATTATACATAGAAAATTCACCCATTTTTCATCTTCCAAAAGTAAAGACTCCTCTATTAATCATGTCGAACGATGAGGATGGTGCAGTTCCATGGTATCAAGGAATTGAATTATTCACAGGAATGAAACGATTAGATAAACCATGTTGGATGTTGAATTACAATGGAGATAAACATAACTTAATGAAGAATGCCAATCGTATTGATTTAAGTATCAGAATGCGCCAATTTTTCGACCATTATCTACAAGCAGCACCCGCTCCAAAATGGTTAACAGATGGAATTCCAGCAACGGTAAAAGGCGAAGAAATGCGTTATGAATTGAAATAGGAATTGTATTAGAAAAGAGTAACTTTGTTTTTTGAATTAAGTGGTAAACTAGTAACTAAATGGATAAAAATCAAGAATTGATAAACCGCCGTGAGGCATCTAAATTAGGTGGCGGTCAAGCTAGAATTGATAAACAACATTCTCAAGGGAAATTAAACGCTCGTGAACGGATTACTTTGTTATTGGACGAAGGTTCATTTAACGAAATCGGAATGTTTGTTGAACACCGTTCTACTTATTTTGGTTTAGAAAAAACTATTTTTCCAGGTGATGGAGTTGTAACAGGTTACGGAACTGTTCACGGTAGACCAGTTTATGTATTCTCTCAGGATTTTACAGTTCTTGGAGGATCTTTATCTGAAACGCATGCTCAGAAAATTTGTACTGTGATGGATTTAGCAATGAAAAATGGCGCTCCAATCATTGGTTTAAACGATTCTGGTGGAGCACGTATTCAAGAAGGAGTTGTTTCATTGGCTGGTTATGCAGATATTTTTTATAGAAATACAAGAGCTTCAGGTGTGATTCCTCAAATAAGTGTGATTATGGGTCCATGTGCAGGTGGAGCAGTTTATTCTCCTGCTTTAACAGATTTCGTTTTCATGGTGGAAGATACATCTTATATGTTTGTAACAGGACCAAACGTAGTGAAAACTGTTACCCATGAAGAAGTTACTTCTGAAGATTTAGGTGGAGCAAAAACGCACGCAGAGAAATCAGGAGTGAATCATTTTACAGCTTCAAATGATGTAGAATGTTTGAAAAAAGTACGTGATTTAATTACGTATATGCCTCAGAATGTCAATCAGTTATCTCCTTCACTTTCAACCTTTGAATTCAATCAAGCGAAATTAAATACAATCAAAACAATTCTACCAGCCAACTCAAACTTGCCTTACGATATTCGTAAAGTAGTTGATTGTGTGATAGATGATAATAGTTTCCGTGAAGTACAAGAAGATTACGCTAAAAATATTGTTGTTGGCTTTGCTCGTTTAGCAGGTAAAACATTGGGTATTGTAGCAAATCAACCCGCTGCAATGGCTGGAGTATTAGATATTGATGCTTCAAGAAAATCAGCTCGTTTTGTTCGTTTCTGTGATTCATTCAACATTCCTTTATTGGTATTTGAAGATGTTCCCGGTTTTTTGCCAGGTACAGATCAAGAATGGAAAGGAATTATCACTCACGGTGCTAAATTATTGTACGCATTCTGTGAAGCAACTGTTCCAAGAATTACTGTCATCACTCGTAAAGCTTATGGAGGAGCGTTTGATGTAATGAACTCTAAAAATATTGGAGCTGATATGAATTTTGCTTGGCCAACAGCTGAAATTGCCGTAATGGGAGCGAAAGGTGCAGCAGAAATTATCTTCAAAAAAGAAATAGCAGAAGCAGCAGATCCTCAAGCAAAATGGTTAGAAAAAGAAGCTGAATACGCAGAAAAATTTGCTAATCCATACAGAGCTGCAGAAAGAGGTATTGTTGACGAGGTGATTTTGCCAGAAGAAACAAGAGCGAAATTAATTGCAGCATTTAAAATGTTGGAAAATAAAGCTGAAGTTCTACCATTAAAAAAACACGGTAACATTCCTTTGTAAGAAATAAATAATTCTCTTACTTTTTATCAAGAAAAGTAAGAGAATTATTCAAATAACGAGCATTTGGTTGCTCTCAAATCTAAAGGTTTACATGTTAAAAAATTCAACGAAATCTCGTGAGAACCTAATAAACTTGGACGCATAGCAGATAAAACATAATCGAATGAATAGTTGATAGTTAACTGTTGCTTAACTTTTATATGTGCCATGAATAAAAAAGCATCTGTATTTCGATATCCAATCCCAAACCCTGCTTTGTTATGATAGTCAAAAGATAAATTTAAATCCAAACTAATAGGAGCAGAAGGAGGGATTTTAAGAATAAATGCAGGTAAAAAAGTTAATTTTTCATGAATCGAATAGCGGTACCCACCCGTAAAGATAGAATGAAATCTAAATTTAGAATCTATCCCTAAATTGTTCCATTTTGATGTAATTAAATTTTGAAAAACCATTCCTAAATAGTAGTTTTTCCCATTCCACCAAGCTCCAAAAGTGGCATCAGGTTTTATGAAATTTGATTCTTTTGTAATTACAACATCAGGTTTTATAGTAACCGTATTTTTTGGAGAATAGGAAAATTGCACGAATCCACCATATAATCCTAATGAAAGTCGTGTGTCAGGGGTGAAATTAAAATGAGCTGCATACGCTAAATTTAAGCGATTAGTAGAAAATTGCCCGATGTTATCATATTCTAAACGAGCCCCAAAACCATGTCTCGGACTATAAGCATGTTTCCTTAAACTTTCAATCGGTGCACTCACTGTTAAAAACCCACTGGTTGGTGCACCATCAAACCCAGTCCACTGATTTCTATACAATAAATGTGCATCCAAACAATTTTTTATACCCGCATGAGCCGGATTAATCGCGAATTGATGAGACGACCATTGCGTATAGTGAGGCAACTGTTGAGAAATTCCATTCAACGATAGAAAGATCAAACAAATTAGAGTTATAAATACGGCTTTTGTAGTTCTCATCTAATAAGTGTGATTGTTCCTTTTTTAATTTGTTTTTCTGAATCTCGTAACTCTAAAGAATAAAAGTAAACTCCTGAAGATAAGTCACTTCCATTATAATCTCCTTTCCAAGCTCTACTAAAAGTGTAGCCAGATTTTTGAAAAACTTCTTGCCCTAATCGATTGAAAATTTGAAGAAAACAATTTGGATAATTTTCAATACCTACTATTTCAAAAATGTCATTCACTCCGTCGTCATTCGGTGAAAAAGTAGTTGGAATAACCAGAGCTTCTTTCACTAAAACTGTCATGTCGTCGTATACAACGCATCCACTATCAATTGCAGTTAATATGTAAGTAGTTGTTTTTGAGGGAGTTGCCATTGTTGTTAAATCATTTTTGTTTGATAGATCAAAGTCAGGCGACCAACTATAAACTGGAGCTGTTGTTGAACCATTCAATTGAACAGATTGACCGCTACTACTATTTTGATCTACACCAGCATCAACAGGAATAGTGATTACCTTGAACGGAGGCGTACTAATTGAAATAGTTTTAGAACACAATCTATAACAACTATTAGAGACAGAAACTATATCACCTGTTTTTAAATCTGCTGTTTGATAAATAGAATCTTTTGTAACAGCAACAGTATTTCCGTTTATAGACCAAGTAAAAACAGTGCTATCTTTACAGTTACGCATAAATGCATATACTGTGATTAATTCATTATCACATACTTTATACGATTTTGCAACAACCTCTATTGTAGGCGTGATTCTATCAACTGCTGTGCCTGAAAGAAGAACATCAAATGTACATTCAGCAGCCTTTGTAATTCCAGCACCTGATTTATCACCACTAACGATGATGTAATATTCAGTATTAGCAGCTAAACCAGTTGCGGTTAATGAAAAATTTGAAGAAGCAGTAGAAACACAATTTCCAATTTGAATATAAGAATTAGCAATACAAGGAGTTGATGTAGAAATTATAGTTGCTTGTAATTGAATATTTTGATTAGGAGAAATCTCAAAATTTAGATTTTTAAAGTCTACTTCAACATCTCCGATAATGCTATTTGTTTTAAATTTCAACCAAATAGTAGAATTGGCTGAGAAACAAAAATTAAAATCATCTTCGCAACCAGCACACAAAGTTTTGTTCGCATTAATATTATTGAGAGTGAAAGTTTTGTTTGGACAAAGCTCAAAAGCAGAAGCACAGTTATTGTATACAGCCTGACTTAAAAGGAAAGTAGTTCCATTTAAAAGCATGATTATCAAAAAAATATAATTTCTGAAAACACTCATTTTAGTCTTTTTTTTTGCTGAAATTAAGAATAAAAATAGTAAAAACCACATTAACAAAAGGTTAAAAAATGAGCTAATATTCATTTAAGCTTTCATTAATCAATTTCAGTAATTATATTCGCAGTCTTAAATTAAAAAATTATCATGGCTATTATAGGTAAAATTAGAGAGAAATCGGTATTATTAGTAATCATTATTGGATTGGCATTATTGGCTTTTATTCTTGGAGGATATGAGAAAATGTCTCTTAGTTCTGATGAAGGTATTGGTTATGGAACTGTTTTTGGTGAAAAAATAGACCCGATCAAATTACAAGATGATATTTCTAAATTTGAAAATTCAGATAGAACTGAATTTCAAAAACAACAAAGAGAATATACTCAAAAAGACCAAGACGCATCTTCAGATAAAGCGTTCAATTTTAGAGTTGAAACAACAATTCTTGAAAAAGAATACGAAGCTTTAGGTTTAGATGTAAGTGATGCGGAATTTGACGCTTACTTATATGGTACGGACGGTTTCACAGTAATGCCCGACTTAGCAGGTAGTTTCAAGGATTCTGTAACAGGTCTGTTCAGTGCTAAAATGCTTCAAAATACAATTGAAAAATTGCAAGCATCAACGAAACCTGAAGAACAAAAGAGTTGGGCAGATAGCAAAGAGTACTACATGAACAAAAGAAAACAAGAAAAATATTTTTCTATTTTGAACCAAGGTGTTTATGTAACTAAATTAGAAGCAGAACAAGAATACAATGCGCAAAAGGAAATTAAAAGTGTTTCTTATGTAGTGCGTAGATACACTGAAATTGCAGATGATAAAATTAAAATTTCTGATGCAGCATTGAAAGCATATTACGAAGAACATAAAGCGGATAAAAAATACGAAAACAAACAATCCAATCGTGAAGTGAAATATTTTGATGTAACAATCAACCCTTCAAAAGAAGATTCAGTTGTTTTTAATAATTCATTGAATACGATTAAAACTCAATTTTCTTCAACGAAAAGCGATTCTTTATTCGTTTTAGCGAACAGTGATGTGAAATTTTTCACAACTCAAAAAGCTGCAGCCTTCAGACCAGAAGGTGATCCAAAAGCAAAGCCAGGAATGACGTATCCAATTTCTATGGATACTGTTTTCAAAACAGCTTCAGTTGGACAAATTGTAGGACCATACAATGACAATGGAAACACTAGAATTTCTAAAATTATTGGTTTCAATTCTAACTTATGTAAAGTTCGTCACATTTTGATTTCAGCTCCTAAAGGTGAAGCGAAGAAAATTGCAGCAGCTCAAACAAAAGCAGATAGTATTATTAAATTATTGACAAAAGATAATTTCACTGAATACGTAATGAAATACACTGAAGATCCAGGATCTAAAGATAAAGGTGGTGTTTACGAAGATTTCATTGAAGGTGAGATGGTGAAAGAATTCTCTGATTTTGCTGCTAATCAACCAATTGGAACAATCGGTAAAGTGAAAACTGATTTCGGTATTCACATCATTGAAGTGTTAGATAGAAAAGCAATTAGATATCCATTATTAGCGGTTATTCAAAAAACGTTGGTTTCAAGTCAATCTACTACAGATGCAATCGAAGATGAAGTATACAAATTATTGTATAAATTAGATTCAAAAATCAATGCTACAGCTGATTTAAACAAAAAAGTTGCATTATTTGACACGATTGTTTCAAAAGCAGGTTACATGGCTAGACCAATTCAAATTCAAGAAAACAAACCAACTATTTATGGTTTCAATACGCCATTCGCAGAAAACAAAATTCTTACATTGGCATTCAATGAAGAATCTGAAGTAGGAAGTTTATGTTCTTCACCAATTAAAGATAAAAACCGATACGTAATTGCAATGTTATCAGCAATTCATGCGAAAGGTGTTCCAACATTTGAAGAAATTGAAAAACAAATTTTAGCAGAATTAATTAAAGAAGAAAAAGTAAAACGTTTCACTGCTCAAATGGTTACTAAGTCTTTAGACGAATGCGCTAAAAAAGGAAACACACAAGTGGTAAAAGCAGAAGTTACTTTTGCAAATCCTCAAATTGCAGGTTCTGGAAATGAGCCAGAAGTAGTAGGTTCTATTTTCTCAGGATTGAAAAACGGAGCTCGTTCTATTCCATTGAAAGGTGAGTCTGGAGTATACGTTATCAGACTTGATAAAACAACTAAAGCTCCTTCAACTACAAACTACACAGTAGAACGTGAGCAAATGTTAGCAAATACAAAAGGAAATGTTGTTGGACAGGCGAGAGGTGCTTTACTTAAAAATGCGGATGTTATAGACAACAGACGTTTCAATTCAGCAGGAATCAGACGCTAGTCAAAACTCTTTATAGATTTTAAAAGCCTCCAAATTTTGGAGGCTTTTTTATTTTATACTCTTTTCGATTTAAACGGACTTCACCCTTCTTTATCAAATCAATTTATACTTTTTCCCAGGAAGCATTTTAACTGCTCCTGACATCTCCAAATTAAACAAAAGCACGCTAACCTTAGAAACGGAAACTTTTGCTTTTATAGACAAACTATCTATACTTATTTCGCCTTCTGTTTCTAGAATGGCGATTAACTCTTGTTCTTCAATCGAAAATTCAGTAAAAAGTGCTCTTTGAATAGCTTTTGGTTTAATTTCATCTTTCCACTGCATCCACGTTAAAAAATCATTACAATCTGTAATTAAATGAGCCTTCTGTTTAGAAATCAATAGATTGCATCCTTTTGAGTGGATTTGTCCTACATTCCCTGGAACAGCAAATACATCTCTACTATAATCATTTGCTAAATCAGCTGTTATGAGTGAACCACCTGCAATTTTACTTTCGATTACAATTGTTGCGTCGCACATACCTGCAACAATTCGGTTTCTCATCGGAAAATTTTCTCTGTCTGGATTTGTTCCTGGTAAGTATTCCGTAAGTAACCCTCCGTTATCAATCATTTTAGTTGCTATGTTTTTATGTTCTGAGGGATACAATCGATCCAATCCATGTCCCAAAACTCCAATTGTTGGAATTCCATATTTCACGCATAATTGATGGGTACAAATATCAATTCCATAAGCCATTCCGCTGACGATTGTGATGTTTTTATCTACACAATTCTTGACGATTTCTTCGCAAACTGTTTTGCCATAATCGGTTGCATTTCGAGTGCCAACAATGGCAACCATTCGTTGGCCGTTCAAATCCATTTTACCTTCACTAAAAAGTAAGAGAGGAGCATCGGCACATTGTTTCAGTCTTCTAGGATAGGTGTCTTCAGTATAGAAATGGGTTTGAATGTTTTTCTTTTCAAAGTAGTTTACATGCGCCTCAGCAGTTTCCAATGCTTTTTCTCGGTTCATTTCTTTTAAAATGGAATGACTAATGGTTGTTTTTTTACAAATTGAAACCAATGAATCTTCGAAAATAGACTCTATTGAACCCAATTTTGAAAGGAGTTGTCTCGCTTTTATTGGTCCTATTCCTTTCAGTAAAGTTAACGCAATTTGGTATTTTAATTTTGAGTTTTGCACGTGTTCTTGATTAATTTTTACTTGAATTTAAGTAAAATTATCTCATCAATCAATCCGTTTCACTAAAATTATAGATATTTTTAGGAAATAATTCATACAAAATGAAAGTAATAGGCATAATTCCAGCTCGTTTTGGTTCTTCCCGTTTTCCAGGAAAACCATTAATTGATTTGAAAGGTAAAACGATGATTCAGCGTGTCTACGAAGGTGCTAAGAAATCTACTTTGTTTAGTGATATTATCGTTGCTACAGATGATGAGAGAATCGTTTCTGAAGTGGAACGATTTGGTGGAAAGTCACTTATGACAAAAAAATCTCACCCAAGTGGAACAGATCGATGTGGAGAAGTTGCTTCACATTTTCCTGATGCTACTGTCATTGTGAATATTCAAGGAGATGAACCATTGGTTGATTATCGACAATTGGAAGCATTGATAGCTGCTTTCGAGGATCCAACAACTACTATTGCTACTTTGGGGATAAAAGAGATAACTTTAGAAGATATTAATAACCCAAATCGAATTAAAGTAGTTGTTAATCAAGCGAATAACGCACTCTATTTTTCAAGAAGTGCTGTTCCAAATTTTGCAAATTCAAAAGGTAATCCACTCGAAATATATCCTTTTTATAGACACATTGGATTGTATGCTTATCGATCTGAAATATTAAAGGAATTAATAGAATTGCAACCGACTCAATTAGAAGCAATTGAATCTTTAGAACAACTAAGATGGTTGTATTACGGTTATTCAATTCGTGTTATTGAAACAACAATTGAAACTCCAAATATTGATGTTCCTGAAGATGTAGAAAAAGTGTTGAATTTTTTGTAACAATTCGTCAGTTCCTGCGTATATTATAGATAATTAATACTGTTGAATGTATTAATTTCATAACTTTGTGATATGTATAGTGTTGAAGAATTAATCGGAAATTTATTATTGCGTCATAATTGCGTAATTGTGCCTTCATTTGGAGGTTTTGTTGCCAAACAATCTTCAGCAACTATTGATTATAAAAATGGAGTGATGTTGCCTCCAAGAAAATCTGTTTTGTTTAACCGTCAATTGATAAACAGCGACGGTTTATTGGTTTCAGAATTTGCTTCAACAAACGAAGTATTTTATCCAGCAGCCGAGCAATGTGTATTGGGACGTGTGGCTGATTGGAACGAAAAACTTCGTAATGGCGAACGCGTAACTTTGGATAGAGTTGGTTATTTATTCTATGACCAAGAGAAAAATATTTGTTTTGAACAAGATCGTTTTTTCAATCTCTTGCTTGAATCGTATGGTTTAGGTAAAGTTCATTTTATTACTGAAGAAGATATTAAAATTGTACAACACATTTCTGTTGAGGCACCAAAACTGATTGCGATCAATGATGAAAATGTTGAATCAACTTTTAAATTGGTTTCAATCCCTTTAGTTTATGAAGTACCATTTGTAGTTTCAAAAGAAGATTTTGTTTTAATTGAACATCCAGTTAAAAAATCACCTTCGAAATTGTGGAAATATGTTGCTGCTGCAGTTTTATTACCTATTGGTTTTTATTCATTTTGGTTACCAATGAAAACCAATGTGTTGGAATCGGGTGTGTTGTCAATCAAAGATTTTAATCCTGCATATAAAGCCTTAGCAGGTGAGTATACACAACATAAATTTAAAGTTCTAAAGCCAACAAAAGTAACTATATCGTTAGAAAATTCAATTAAATCGCTTCCTTCAGATGTCCACATCTTTTCGTATGCATTAGATGATGATACGTATGTTCCTGTAAGAATTTCTATAGGAGACGATGTGCAGCCTTTATTGGATGAACTTCCTGAGATTTCTGCTGAAAAACCTGCTATAATTGAAGAAGTTAAAAAGGTTGAAGTTAAAAAGGTCGAAGTTAAAAAGGTAGTTGTTAAAAATGTATCGGTTACGAATGTAGCTGTTGTTAAAGTTGCATCTAAAAGTTTTGATTATATCGTAGGAAGTTTTACCTCTGAAAAAGCAGCAAATATAGCGATTGATAAATTTAAAAGTCAAGGCTTAAAAGCATATTTGGTAAAAGATAGTTCTGGTAATCATCGAGTTAGTGCTGGTAGTGCTTCTACAGCAGAAGAAATCAAATCTATTTCAGAAAAATCTCGTGCTGCTGGTGTAGAAGGTTGGATATTAAAAAAATAATTTATACTTCAATCCATTCCTCATTCTGTTGAATCGAAAAAGATGATTTCGGAGCAATATCAATAAATGGATATTTTATTTCAGATAGAAACAATCCTTGAGGATGAGCAACATTAAATTCAGCAGGTGTAATCTTTGTGATTAATAGTTCTTCAAATTCTACAACAGTCATTTCTCCAGCTCCTATTTGTAGCAATTTCCCAACAATAATACGTATCATGCCCCTTAAAAATCGATTTGCTTTTATTTGAAATCTAATTCTGTCTTGTTGTTTATTTGTGAAAAGTTGGGCACTTGAAACGTTACATAATGTAGTTGAATGTGCATTGGGTGTTTTACAAAATGCATGATAATCTTGGTAAGAAGTCAGAAGTGAAACGGCTTTTCCCATTTCAACTACATCTAATTGATTTTCAGTATAGAGAGTACTTATGTTTCGCAAAAATGGATCTTTATAAGTATGGATGAAATAATTGTAGGTTCTTAATGTTGCGCCAAAGCGTGCATGTTGTTTTGGTTCAACAGGAATTACATCAAAGACAGATATATCAGGAGGTAACATTTTGTTTAATCTAAAAACCATATCAAAAACCCAGGTTTCTTCCAGTTGGAAATGCAAAAAATATTGACTTGAGTGTACTTGAGCATCTGTTCTACCACAACCTACTACAAATACAGGTTTTTTAAATAATTGAGATAAGTTTTTTTCTATAATTTCTTGCACACTAACAACGCCACCTTTCTGCATTTGCCAACCTCTATAATTGGTTCCGCTGTATGCTATGTGTAAAAAATAGCGCATCAATTAAGCTTTAATTTCAGTTAAAAAAAGCAACATGTCTTCAAAGTGATAATCTGCTACCATTAATTTTGGTTCTGGTGAATGGGATTTTTCGGGTATGCATACTACCTTCATTCGTGCAGCTTTTCCTGAAATAATACCATTCAAAGAGTCTTCTATTACCAAACATTTTGTTGGAGGAATATTTAATTTTTCAGCTACAGTAAGATAGACTGCTGGGTGAGGTTTACCATACGCCTCATTTTCAGCAGAATGAGTAAAATCAAAATAATGACGAATGTTTAATGTTTCAAGTACGGTATCAATTAAAACCTCATACGATGATGTCGCTAATCCAATTTTTTTGCCGCTTAATTTTAAATATTCTAATGTTTCAACAACACCAACCAAAGGATTTCCATTCACTTTTAACAATTCAATCATTCTGTGAACAATGCTTTCTTCTACTTGTTTTGGTGTAGCATTCTCCCATCCAGTATGTTCATACCAGTATCGAATCACTTCATCCAAACGCAAACCAACTGTTTTTTGAAAATCTTTTCTTGTAAGTGAACATCCAACTGATTTGAACGCGTCTTCCATTGCAACCTTCCATAATGGTTCAGAATCAATTAAAACACCATCCATATCAAAAATTACGGCTTCAAAATCGGTCAATTTAATATTCATTATTTTTTTAATTGATTTGTTTTTTTGTCTTTGATTTTATACAAATTTCCGCCACCTAATAACTTTTGTTGTTCATCAGCTAAATAAATGGTTCCTTTTGAATTGATTGCAACAGCTTCTTTTTGAGAAACGGGAACAAGTAATATATGTTTTAAAAATTTGAATTTACCATTAATTATTTCGTAAATCATCAACCGATTATACGTAAGTAGATAGCATTTATCATCTCTAATTTCAGCTGCTGTAACTGCGTCTTTCCACCAACCATCTTTTCCAATATATAGTTCAAAGTTTTTAGATAATTTATAGCTCCCTGCTTTTGTTGGCACTTTGTATACATAACATTTACCATCAAAAGGTAAGGCTCTGCATTTTGTGAAAATATACAAGGTGTCATTTAAAATGGACAAGCCTTCTGCATCAAAATGTTTATTTAGAGGTATTGCTGGAAATTCAATTTGTTCGGTATAACTGATGTTGATTTTTTCAGACTTTACAGAATCCTTATTTAAAATTCCAGTTGCATTTATCTTGTAAATACAGATGTCTTTTCGAGCATTGTTATTGTTTCCTATGTCTCCAATGTAAATGTATTTCTTGCCATCAAAAGCAATATCCTCCCAATCTACATTGGTTGCGCCTTGAATTTTTACGCGATGAATTTCTTCTCCTTTTAGATCTAAAAAATAGAGAATTGGTTCGTCTCCACCATCATTGTGAGCTACTAATACTGAATCATTTAAGAAAATTAAACCTGAAATTTCTTTCAAATGTTTCGGCAATTTTATCCCATTTTTTTGCCCAATAACTGGAGTTATAGATAGCGTTAAAATAAATAAAAGTAGGACTGATAGTTTATATCTAAACATCGGTGATAGTATTATTTAATAAACAGTCGAACTGCTTCAATTTTCCGATCACTAACTTGTTCTATTACAAGTGAATAGTTCTCTAAGTCTAATTTTGTTCCTGCTTCTGGTATTGATTCTAAAGCATGAATTATTAATCCTGCAAGTGTTTCATAAGGTCCTGAATCTACTAATGAAAGATTGTATTGTTCGTTGATGTAATCAATATCCATACGCCCTGAGAAGAGGTATTCTTTTTCTGAAATCTTTTCTTCAAGTAACTCTTCAACGTCATGTTCATCATCAATTTCCCCGAAAATCTCTTCAATCACATCTTCAATGGTAATCATGCCTGATGTGCCGCCATATTCATCAACTACAACAGCAATATTACCTGACTGTTTTGTAAACATTTCTAATAATTCTTTGCCTGGAATTGCTTCCGGTACAAAGGCAATTGGAAGCATAATTTGTTTGATAGAAGTTGGTCGTTTAAACATTTCAAATGAATGAACATATCCAATGATATTGTCGATATTATTTCTAAAAATTAAAATTTTAGAAAGACGTTGATCAATAAATAGCTGATTCAATTCTTTTATTTCTTTTTCTACGTCAATGGCAATAATTTCAGTTCGAGGAATCATGCAATCTCTTGCTTTTAAACTCGAAAAATCAAGTGCATTTTGGAGAATTTGCATTTCGTTCCCAAAGTCTTCTTCCTCCTTGATTCTTCCGCTTAAATCTTGAACATAATGCTCTAAATCAATCTTAGAGAATACTTTTTCTGTTGTGTCGCCATTGGTTTTTAATAATTTCAAAACAGCATTACTGATGAACATTACAAATTGAGTAGGTACAAACAAAATCCAATGCAGTATAATCATTGGAAGAGATGCGAATTTTAAAAATCCATTTGGATTAATTTGAACCAATGCTTTTGGTAAAAACTCAGCCGTAATTAGAACTAATAGCGTTGAAATAATGGTTTGACATAAAAGAACTAATCCTTCGCTTGATATTCCCCAAGATTCAATAACAGGGTTTAACATGGCAGCTGCTGAAATCCCAAATATAACCAAGGAAGCATTGTTTCCTATGAGGAGTGTAGCTATAAAATGAGATTCATTTTTGTAGAAAACTCCTAATATGCGACCATTTATCGTTCCTTTTGAACGATCCATTTCAACTTTTAACCGATTTGAAGACAAAAATGCAATCTCCATTCCAGAAAAGAATGCAGAAAACAAAAGAGTTGATATAATGACTATCAGTTCGGGGTCCATTATCGTTTTAGTTGTTAATATTGATGAAGTTATAGAACATCAAATCCTATATCTGATCTGTAATATGAATTTTCAAATTCTATTTTCTCAGCAGAATCATACGATCTTTTTAAAGCAACTGATAAGTCTTTACCGTAAGAAGTAATTGATAAAACTCTTCCTCCGTTCGACATAACTGCCGGACCGTCTGCACTTGTTCCTGCGTGAAAAACCAAACTATCAGTGATTGTATTTAAACCATAAATTTGCTTTCCTTTTTCAAATGCTTCAGGATAACCTCCAGAAACCATCATCACTGTGCATGCACTTCTATCATCAAATAAAACATCTCTTTCTGATAAAGTTCCTGTAGCTACACCTTCAAATAAATCCAATAAATCAGATTTTAAACGAGGTATAACAACCTCAGTTTCAGGGTCTCCCATTCTGCAATTGTATTCAATTACATACGGTTCGCCTTTCACACTGATTAACCCGAAGAAAATGAATCCTTTGTAGACAATCCCTTCTGATTTTAAACCTTTTACGGTAGGAATAATAATTTGATTTTTAATTTTTTCTTTGAATGTAGCATCTGCAAATGGCACTGGTGAAATAGCTCCCATTCCACCTGTGTTTAACCCCACATCGCCTTCTCCAATACGTTTGTAATCTTTCGCTTCAGGCAAAATCTTGAATGAATCGCCATCTGTAATTACAAATACAGATAATTCAATTCCTTTTAAGAATTGTTCAATTACTACTCGAGAGCTTGCTTCACCGAATTTTGCATCAGCAAGCATGTTTTTTAATTCAGCTTTCGCTTCTTTTAAAGTGTCTAAAATCAACACTCCTTTTCCAGCACATAAACCATCAGCTTTCAATACGAAAGGAGGTTTCAATGATTCTAAGAAAGTATATCCTTCCTCTAAAGTATCTTTTGTAAATGTTGCATATTTCGCTGTTGGAATATTATGACGCATCATAAATTTCTTCGAAAAATCTTTACTTCCTTCTAATTGAGCTCCTTCTTTATCAGGACCAATCACAGGGATGTTTCTTAGTTGATTATCCGCTAAAAAGAAATCATGAATCCCAAGAACTAATAAATCTTCTGGTCCAACAACGACCATGTTTATTTTTTTCTCTAAAACGAATGCTTTTACTGCTTCGAAATCAGTTGTATTGATGTCTACATTTGTTCCGTGAGCGCGAGTTCCTGCGTTACCTGGAGCGATGAATAATGCATCTAATGTTGAACTTTGAGCCATTTTCCATGCAAATGCATGCTCTCTACCACCTGATCCTAAAAGTAATACTCTCATTTTATGTTTTTATTTTAAAAGTCAAAAGTGTATTTCGGTTCCTCGAAAATTAACAAAATTTCAATAAAGATTCGAAAATTTCTTTTCCGTCTTCGTTCGAAAGTAAATGATCTGCAGCTCTTTCTGGGTGAGGCATCATTCCAAATACATTTTTACCTGCATTTGTAATACCTGCAATGTTTAATAACGATCCATTTGGATTAGATTCGTCATTAACAGAGCCATCTTCAGCACAATAATTGAAAATAATTTGATCGTTATCTTGAATTTTTTTCAATATGTCTTCTGGTGCATAAAATCTTCCTTCACCGTGAGCGATTGGAATTTTATACGATTTTTTGAAATCTAACCCTTGAGTGATTACTGTTGAAGAAGATACTGGTTTGATAAATGTATTTTTACAAATAAATTTTTGTTGATTGTTGTGCAAAAGTGCTCCATCCAACAATCCTGATTCTGTTAAAATTTGAAATCCATTACAAATTCCCATAACATAACCTCCTTTGTTTGCATGTTTAATCACTTCACCCATAATCGGAGAAAGTTTAGCGATAGCTCCAGATCGTAAGTAATCTCCATAAGAAAATCCTCCAGGAAGCACCACAAAATCAACACCTTTTAAGTCTGTGTCTTTGTGCCATAATTTCTCAACTTGCTGACCCATAATGTTTTCCAATACATACACCATGTCCTCATCACAATTTGAACCAGGAAAGGTAACTACGCCAAATTTCATATTCTAAAAATTATTAAGTAGGAAAATTCATTTTTCCTTACTGTATTTCACGACGTAAAAATAGTAAATTAAAGGAAGCTAAAAACTACGAATCTTCTAAAAATTAGAATTATTAATCAACAATATAATGGAGCTAAAAATTTTAACATTTTTTCGCGATGATTTTTTGTTTGATTTCATTAAATAAAATAACTTCGTTCCTCAATATTTACAATTTAAATTTATGAAAACGAATCACGAAATAGACTACGAAATTATTGGTAATGAAATGCAATGTGTGGAAATAGAATTAGACCCGCAAGAAACTGTTATAGCTGAGCCTGGCGCTTTTATGTACATGGATGATGGCATTGAAATGCAAACTATTTTCGGTGATGGTTCAGCAAAACAAGGTTCTGGTTTTATGGATAAACTTTTTGGCGCAGGAAAAAGATTGTTAACTGGTGAAAGTATGTTTATGACAGCTTATACGCATACAACTTATGGAAAGGCTAAAGTTGCTTTTGCTTCACCTTATCCTGGAAAGATTATTCCTCTTGACTTAAGTGATTTTGGCGGGAAAATTATTTGTCAAAAAGACGCCTTTTTATGTGCTGCAAAAGGGGTTTCGGTCGGAATTGAATTTCAACGAAAATTAGGTACTGGACTTTTTGGTGGTGAGGGTTTTATCATGCAAAAATTGGAAGGTGATGGAATGGCTTTTTGTCACGCCGGCGGTCATATTATTCGTAAAAATCTAAAACCTGGAGAAATGCTGCGAGTGGATACTGGTTGTATCGTTGCTTATACACAAGAAATAAATTACGATATTAAATATGTTGGAGGAGTGAAAAATATGATTTTTGGAGGGGAAGGAGTTTTCTTTGCTACGCTTCAAGGTCCGGGACAGGTTTGGTTACAAACGTTGCCTATTTCTCGTTTAGCTTCTCGTATTCTTTCATTCGGAACGGGTGGCCGTAAAGAAGAAGGGAGTATTTTGGGAGGATTAGGAAATTTATTTGATGGAGATGGTAGGTAGTGTTTTCAAAACACTACCTTTTTATAAAGCAATAATTCCTGAGCAATCTAATATGTCAGATGAACGTGATTCTTAATATTTCACAAATACATTTTTTGGTTCGGTAAAGAAGCGCAATGCTTCTAAGCCACCTTCTCTTCCTACACCTGATGATTTCATTCCTCCAAATGGAGTTCTCAAGTCTCTTACCATCCACGAATTAATCCAAACGATTCCCGATTCTGCTTGATCTGCTAAACGGTGCGCTCTTTTTAAATCAGATGTCCATAGTGTTGTTTGAAGTCCGAATTCTGTAGAATTTGCCATCATCAACACTACTTCTTCTGTATCGAAAGGTGTAATGGTAACAACTGGACCAAAAATTTCTTCTTGGTTGGTTCTGCAATCATAAGCCAATCCTTCAATCACTGTTGGACGCATATAATAGCCATTTTCATAGGGTGCTTCTAATTGCACTCGAACGCCACCTGTTAAAACAGTTCCGCCTTCTTCCTTCGCTAATTCAACATACGACAAAACTTTTTCAATATGAGGCAATGAAACCAATGCTCCCATATTTGCTTTAGGATCAGTAGGATGTGATACAATTGCTCTGTTTACTTTGTCTACAAACGCATTTTTAAATTTTTCGTAAATCGAACGCTCAATGAAAATTCTGGAACCACACAAACAAATCTGACCTTGATTTGCAAATGAAGAACGAATTGTTGTACTTAACATATCGTCAAAATCACAATCAGCGAAAATGATTACAGGATTTTTACCACCCAATTCAAGCGATAATTTCTTGAACATTGGCGCAGCAGTTCGAGCCAAGTATTCACCTGTTTTTGAACCACCTGTAAATGAAATTGCTTTTATTTTTTTATGTTTTACAATCGCATCACCCACTTTATGGCCTAAACCGTGCAAGATATTTAATACGCCTTGAGGCATTCCTGCTTCTTCCGCCACTTTACCTAATAAATAAGCGGTATAAGGAGTTACTTCAGAAGGTTTTGCGATTACGCAATTTCCGGCAGCCAAAGCTGGAGCGATTTTCCAAGAGAACAAATACAACGGCAAATTCCAAGGAGAAATACAGCCAACGATTCCAATTGGTTTACGCAATGTATAATTGATTCCTTCTCCTTCCATATAATGTGATTCGGAAGAAAAATGGGTGATTGCTGTTGCGAAAAAATGAAAATTTGAAACAGAACGTGGAATATCAACGTGAGCTGCTAATGAAACCGGTTTTCCATTATCTTTAGATTCAGCTTGAACGAATTCGTCCATTCTGCGCTCAATACCTTCAGAAAGTCGCACCAAAATTTTACTTCTTTCCTCAGTCGTCATTTTAGACCAAATCGGAAATGCTTTTTCAGCAGCTTCAACCGCTAATTCCACATCCCTTTCATCCGAATCAGGAATCAAACTATATACATTTCCTGTAGCAGGCTCGTAATTATCTATGTAAGTACCACCGATTGGTGCTCTGTATACTCCGTCTATAAAGTTTTGTAGTTTTTCCATTCTTCTAGATTTCAGATATTTAGACTTAAACAATAAACCCACCACATCAGTCTTTGAGTGAAACGGTCTAATATCTTCTTGTCTAATGTCTAATTAATTAAAGTTAACATTTTGTCCATTACTTCTTGCGTGTCCCAGTTTTCATGTATGTTTGGGATTTTCATCACCTCAGCCATTAAAACATCTTGTTCTTTTCCATTAGCGATAACTTGGGAATAGGGAATATGACTAAACGTAGTTTGAGAATACATCGGTATCCACTTATCAGGATATAAATTACTGAATTTAGCTTCAATTTTTTTACGTAACAAGAAATCTTTATTACCTGTTAAATCACGCATTTCAATGTAATTCATTAACGAGAGATCGATAATTGCGTTTCCATCTTTAATACGAACTTTAGAGTAATTATCAAATAAACCGTCCCAATTACCATTTGCTGCCTCTAACATTTCATCAAAAACAGTACAATCTTCAAATCCTGAATTCATTCCTTGTCCGTAAAAAGGGACAGTAGCATGAGAAGAATCTCCTAATAACAATACTTTATCTTCAATGTTCCATGGATTACATCTTACCATAATAAGTGTAGATGTTGGATTTTCAAAATAGTCATCTAATAAAGTTGGCATCATTGGAACTGCATCAGGGAATGTTTTATTGAAAAATGCAGTTACTTTTTCAGGAGTATTAATTGTGTCAAATGATTCTTCTCCAAACATTGGGAAAAACAACGTACACGTAAAACTACCTTCCTGATTAGCTAATGCAATCATCATAAATTCACCTCTTGGCCAGATATGTAAACAATTTTTGTCTAGTTTATGAGTCCCATCTTCATTAGCTGGAATCATTAATTCTTTATACCCATGATCTAAGTATTTTTGAGAAAAATCAAACATTGCTGTTTTCTGCATTCTAAGACGAACAGCAGAAAACGCTCCATCAGTAGCAAATACTTTGTCAAAAGCATGCTTTTCTTCTTCTTTAGTTTGAGTATCTTCAAAAACCAATGTATTCGTTCCTAGTTCAATATCCAAACATTTCTTATTGAAATTGTGCTTAATACTTGGATATTTACTTGCTAAATTCATTAGCTTTTGATTTAACCCTCCTCTAGGAACAGAATAAATTGCTTGTCCTTCTTTACCATAGTTTTGGTAGGTTAAAGTACCATCTAAAGCATGCATACAACGCTTATACATTGGAATTGCGATATCTCTAATATCACCTTCAATTCCTGCAGCTTTTAAGGCCTTCCAACCTCTATCTGACATAGATAAGTTAATTGACTTACCAGCAACTAACTTTGCTTTTCTTAAATCTGGTCTATTTTCAAATACAGTAACATCGTATCCTTTTTTCGCCAATAAGATAGCTTGTAAACTACCTACTAATCCTGCACCTACAATACCTATTTTTTCCATATTTTCTAAGGTTTTGATCTTTAGACATTAGATTGTTTCTTTTAGAAACTTTTAGACTGAATCATTTATTTCATCCCCCTTAATCTAATATTAAAATCAATTATTTACTTATTATCAATTTCAAATAATTTTTTAGACTCTAGACCATTAGACTTATGTAAAACACACTTCCCATCAGTCTTTAAGCGAAGCGATCTAACATCTCCCGGTCTAATGTCTATATCGCTTTTTCTAATATTTGTCCAAAATAAAATACATCTTCAAAAGAGTTATAAAGTGGAGCGGGTCCAACTCGTATTACATTTGGTTCTCTCCAATCTGAAATAACACCTTGGTTTGTTAACGCGTCAAACAAATCTTTTGCTGCACCATGAACTAAAATTGAAAGTTGTGCCCCTCTCTTTGTTTTATCTTTTGGGGTAATAATTTCAAAAGAGCATTTTGCTTTATTTCTCTCAGATATTTCTTCGATAATAAACTCTAAATAACCCGTTAAAAGATCTCTTTTCTCTCCAATTCTCTCCATTCCTGCTTCTTCGAAAATATCTAAAGATGCGTTATGAGCAGCCATTCCTAATATTGGCGCATTACTTAGTTGCCAACCTTCGGCTCCTTCCATTGGTTGAAAGCCTGGTTCCATCATGAAGCGAACTTCTTTATCGTGTCCCCACCAACCTGCAAAACGAGGTAGTTGAGGTGAGTTTGCATGACGTTCATTGATATACATTCCTGAAACACCTCCAGGAGAGGAATTTAAATATTTATAACTACACCAAGCGGCAAAATCTATACCCCATTCATTTAACTTTAAATTAACATTACCTGCAGCATGCGCTAAGTCAAATCCTGCAATAGCACCAACTTTATGAGCTGCTTCTGTAATAGATTTCATGTCAAATAATTGCCCAGTATAATAATTCACTCCCCCAATCATTACCAATGCTAATTCATCACCAACTTCCGCAATTTTACTCAAGATATCTTCTTCTCTAATCAGATGCTCTCCAGGTCTTGGCTCTATCTCAATTAAATCCTTCTCCATACTTAATCCATGAAATTTAATTTGAGATTCTAAAGCATATTGATCACTAGGAAAAGCTTTTGCTTCACAAATTAACTTTCTTCGTTTACCTTCTGGTCTAAAAAAAGAAACCATTAATAAATGAAGATTTGTAGTCAATGAGTGTGTAACAACTACCTCGATTGGTTTTGCACCAACTACTTTTGCTATTTTATTAGTCAAATTCTCATGGTAACTGAACCATGGTTTTTTTGCTAGAAAATGTGCTTCAACTCCATAAGTTGCCCAAGCTTCTAATTCTTCCGCTATGTAATCTTTTGTAGATTTAGGCTGTAAACCCAAAGAATTTCCTGTAAAATATCGAATTGTTTTATTGTGAAAATTTGGAATGTGGAAACATGCTCTAAATGATTTTAATGGATCTTTTTCATCCATTTGTTGTGCAAAAGAAAGGGTATTTTCAAAATTACTCATAGCAACAAGTGTTTTTAATTTTAGACAATAAATTAATTGTATTTAATCTGTTTCAAATATAAACAATTTCGATATTATTTAAACTAAAAACACTGGTTTGTTAAAATAGTAACAGAATATTTTTTTAATGTGTTTTCTATGTTATTATGTCTTGATTAAAGAAAGGTTTTAACAAATTACTTTTAGTAAACTTTTGAAAATTTATAAAAAGGTGAACTAATAGCTTTTACTTTTGTATAATGAAGTTATTTGTTTTCATTTGTTTTATAGTCCTTTCATTTGTTTCATTTTCTCAAACAAAGAAAATTACTGTAGTCATTGATGCTGGACATGGTGGTGCGGATTATGGATTTATTGCAGAAGATAAAAATTTATTACCTGAAAAAGATTTAAACTTGATCATTGCCATGAAAGTTGGTGGTTATGTTCAACAATACTTAACGAATATTGAGATTATTTATACCCGTTCAGATGATAATTTCATTAGTCTTGACGAACGCGTGTTCAAAGCCAATTCTATTCGTGCCGATTATTTTATAAGCATTCACTGCAACGCGAATGATTTTCAAATAGTTCATGGAACTGAATCTCACGTTCATACATTGGATTCTAAAAAGTCTGTTGATTTAGCTCATATTATCGAAAAAGAATTTACCACAAAAGCTGGAAGACATTCTAGAGGTGTAAAAAACAGTGATGATCGGCAACATTCTTTACAAGTTTTAAAGTTCACCAATATGACTAGTTTATTGATTGAATGTGGTTTTATGACTAATGTTAAGGAGGCACGTTATTTGAATACTATCGAAGGTCAGGATGTTATTGCTTCATCTATTTTTAGAGGATTAAGAACATTTGTTCAGCAAGAACATCCTTCTATTAATTTTATAAAATCTACACTATCAAAACCCGTTGTTAAGAACCCTGTACTTATTTCCTCTTTAAATTCGTCTTCTAAAATTATATCAAGTTCTTCAATTGTTAAAGGGAATTATTCTATACAAATTTTATCAACTAAAGATCCACTTGACACTGAAATTGATGCCTTTAAGAAGCTTGATGTTGAAGTTGTTCGTCAAAAAGTAACTACTTCCAGCGAATTTAAGTACCGTTATTTGGTTGGTGTTTTTGATTCTCGTGAATCGTGCTCTTCAATATTGAAAAAAGTGCAGTCCAATGGTTTTAAAGATGCAATTATAATTCAATTAGATTAAACTAAAGTGTTGACCTACAGTTATTTATATTTAGGATAATTTTTTTTACATTATTTTTTTATTATTTTCTTTGAAAAATAAATTATTTCATTAACTTTGCACATGCCAAATGCAGAAATGCACGCTGAAATTCCTTCTTAGCTCAGCTGGTTAGAGCATCTGACTGTTAATCAGAGGGTCCCTGGTTCGAGTCCAGGAGAGGGAGCATCAATAGAACAGTGCCTTTCAAGAGAAATCTTGAAAGGCATTTTTTTATACGGTTTAAACATGGTTTAAACAATTCATAGAAATAAAACAATCATTGTGGTTACCACCCATATTTATTTCTTACAATGAAAAAAATAAAATAACAGTTGACCCAAACGGGGTTAAACGAAAAACATTAGGTACTTACCCAAAATGGGAACTAATCGCCTCTCATTCATTTCGTAGGTCGTATGCAACGAACTATTATAAAAAAATTCCAATAGCTATTTTAATGACTTCTTCGGGACATTCAAGGGAGTCTACTTTTTTAAAAATACATCAATAAACAAGTAGACAAAGATGATAACGCTAAAATGTTTTCCTTGTATTATAAACAAATGAATGAGGATAGTAATTACGAAAATAATGAAAACTAAAACAACCTATTAAATGCATAGTATCCGAAAATACGCCACTCCCTGCGAAGCAGAAGAATTTGCCTTCATTGAGAAACACTTTAAAGGGAGGGTGATTTGCCCTAACAAACATATTAACGAATTTACCAAATCAAGAAGAATAAGTCCATACATTAAAGCAATCGATCCTACTGTTGTTTATGCCACAGAGTATTTGAATTATGTCGGTTATGGGGTTTATTCTCTCCGTAAACTAAAACAGTAAAAACTTGTTAATCAGTTGTTTATGGTTTTTTATTTCGTTAACTAATCCACATTTAGCACACATCTTATTTTTTGACAAAAAAAAGTAAAAAATATTAAATCTTATTAGAGATGTATCTTTATTAAGATTTAATTTACAAAAAAAATTCATAATAACCTTCCAATTAATATTCGTAATAACTACTAACCGATTAAATATTTCAACATAAAGTGCTAATTCACAAAAAATAATAGATATTCCAACTTTTGAAACACCGATTATAAAGAACAAGAATGAAGTAATATT
>Ga0335398_10003162_pt1 | contig 24627 bp, 24 predicted proteins | sample BON03_FD_205742 | JGI IMG/M metagenome (GOLD analysis project Ga0335398, IMG submission 205742) | Freshwater microbial communities from Lake Bonney liftoff mats and glacier meltwater in Antarctica - BON-03 (spades assembly) (version 2) | ecosystem: Environmental > Aquatic > Freshwater > Ice >... | reverse complement strand
TATCACGATTGAAACATCTTTTTAGACCCCAAAAAATACAGCCTTTTGAGATATTGGCAACACTTTTTTTTCTGATCTGTGCTTTTTCACGCTTTGGCCGCCGAAGGCGGCTGTATAGTTACCAAAGTTTTAAATAAAAATGTTGATCCATCATCTCTTCATGATTTTGGGTCAATGGAGTGCGGTTCAACGGGGAAATCAAACAGGTTTGAGTTTATTGAAAAACAAAATCGCTGCCAATCCGCTGATTAACAGCCAAATGAGCATAGCGGCAGCTGGTTTTCCGAGCGAACCGAGCAGGCTGCTGAGGGTGGGCGGCTGATAGTCGAACTGGCTGTTTTTGGCAAAAAATGCCTTGCCTCGTTTGCCGTCCCAGTCGCCGTACTTGAAATTATTGGTCAGTTCGCCGTTAAGTTCGCCCACGAGTTGGATGCGGTAGCGTTCGGCAGCGGCAAGGAAGTCAAAATACACGTCCACGTCCGTGCCGGCGAGGCGCTGGGAGAGGATGCCCGTCAGCACAAAGGGCGATACGACCGCCGCCGCCTGGTGTACTTGTTGTTGTTGCTGATACACTTTTAGCAGTTCGGCTTTGTGTTTTTGAAAAACATAAGTCTCGTGCTCCTCACCTTTTTGCATGACGAAGCCAGCCCAGTTGAAGGGCAGGTGTTGCACGCTGTCCACACCGTATTTTTGGAGGGTTTCTTTTTCGAGGCGTTCGGTGTAAGCATCGGCGGCATCGTGCCCGTCCACGCCATTTTTCAAATCCGCTTTAATGGAGGCATTATAAGATTGCCAAGTGGGAGCGGGATGTTGTTGTTTGGCGACGTTGACCGCCGCTTTCGGGGCGATGAGGCAAATGAGCACCCACACGCCGAGCGAACCAACGAGTGACACGCTCTGCCTGCCCGTCCACGCCGAAATCAGCAGCGTCAGGTGGATGAAACATCCAAAATAAGCGAGGTACAGCAGCAGCGTACACGCGTACCGCAGCCAGTGCTCGCCGCCTGCTCCAGACACGAGCAGCCCCCCCGCCCCGGCCATGAAAAACGGTATTGCCAGAGCCAGCACTGCCCCCCATAAGCCGAGCGATTTGCCCCAAAACAGGGTGGAGGGGCGCACTCCCTGCGCGAGAAGTAGCCGGAGGTTGCCGTTTTCCCGCTCCGCCGCCGCCGAGCCAAAACCCAGTACGATGATGAACAAGGGGAATAACATGCCCAGCACAAAAGCGGGGGTCAGTACGCCGAGCCGGGCAAAATCGCCTCGCTCTTCGGCAGTTTTGAACTTCGACTGGTGGGAGCGGTGCGCTTCGAGGAAGAGCGTATTGCCCGTGAATGCATCCACGCCACGGTCAAAATACGACAGCGGGTAAATGGGCTTGAAAACGTAGGTGCCATAGTGCGCCGCCGAGTGCGGATTTTTGTCTTCCTGATTTTCCCACTGTTTGCGGGCGGTCTGCGCCGCTTCTTCGTGCTGTTTTTTCAGAGCGGAATAATAATCAAACGCCCCGACGAGGGAGAGCAAAAACAGCCCGCTCAACAGGATGGCTGCCGTTTTGAAACGACCCTCCCGGAGGATGCTGCGGAGTTCTTGATTGGCAATTGTAAAAACCATAATCATTGATTTTAAATTGTTTGCAGGTAGATTTCTTCGATTTCTTTGGCTTGTAAATGCCCTGAATTGTCAAGTACATTCATCAATTTTCCGTCTTTCATAATACCGATGCGGTTGGCCACGTCTTTTGCCCGGAAGATGTCGTGCGTTGCCATGAGTACCGCCACGCCGTCGTTTTTGAGTTCGAGCAGGAGTTGGGAAAAATCGTTGCTTGCCTTCGGATCCAGCCCGCTGGTGGGTTCGTCTAGGAACAATGCTTTGGCTTTTTTTGCCGTTGCAATAGCGATGCCGACTTTCTGGCGCATGCCTTTGGAGTATCCTGAGACTCGCCGTTTACCGTCGGCCTCCTGCAATCCCGCCTTTTCGAGGCAAATAAGTAGATCGCCTTTGTCGTGCTTGAAACCAGCCAAACGGCTGAAATAGTCGAGGTTTTCCAGCCCAGTCAAGTTGGGATAGAGCATGACCACTTCGGGCAGGTAGGCAAGGTGTTTTTTGCTTTCGAGCGGCTGTTTGGCCACGTCCAAGCCGTTGATGAACGCCTTGCCGGACGTGGCTTTGGTGAAGCCCAGAAAGCAGTTTATGGTGGTGGTTTTGCCGGCGCCGTTTTGCCCGAGGAGGCAGAATATTTCGCCGGGGGCTATGTCAAGCGTGAGATTGTCAAGGGCGATTTTGTCGCCGTAGTGCTTGGTAAGATTTTGTGCTAAAATCATTTTTTAATAATTTTTGATTGACTATATAGTGAAGTGAAGGAAGTGTTTACAGCATGTTTTTTCCAATACCTGCTATGGTTGCCAAGCCACCTGCTGTATTGTGTTGCTTTGATTTGCGGCCATCGGATAAGTTTTAAAAATTGAGATCATCGAATCTGCACGGCATCAATGGTCTCTAACGTATCTGGATTAATCACCCGCAACTGGATTGTTTTCCCAGAAATATCAAAAAGACACAGCGCATTTTGCACCGTAAACCCTTGCACACTGGCCGACCAGGGCAGTTGCTGCTGTGCGTAAAATGGCGCACCCGCGGCGCCGTTGATGATTTGCCAAAGGGGGCGGTTTAGTGTCAGGCGGGATTTGTCCCAGTTGTCTGGGTAGCGCGGCATTCCCTCCTCGATCAGCATCCGGTTGTAGTTGTGTTCATCGCCACAGAGGAAGCCGACCACCTTGTTGGAGCGGTTGGCGCAGAGGTCGAGCAGTTCGTCTCGACGCTCGATAATACCCTTTTCGACGGGCTTGCCAGCGACCCATGGGCGGTGCGTGTTGTCGCCGTTGTACCACATACAATCACCACGATGGCCCCCATTGGGGAATGGAGGGGTGTGTACGGTCACAAAAACGTGATCAATAGTGCTATCGCCTTCAAAATCTGCCAGCGTATTTTTCAGCCAACGCAATTGCTCATCCATGATGTATCCGTGCAGGTTGCCGCCGAGGGGCCGTGTTTTTTTCAGTAAAGGGGCATACCAGTAGTCGGAATTGAGTACCACCATTGCGGTATTACCGTACCGGTAGTGGTACACATTTTCGGAGTAGGATGGGAAGTCGCCGCGTTTGTAAGGGTCGGGGTCATATTTGGCACCATCTTCACTTTGCGGGCCGTTCAGAGGGTTGACAAACATTTGGGCAAAAACAGCCTCGCCAGAGTGCGTTTCGTAGGGAAATCCATCGGCTACTACCCAGTTTTCAGTATCCGAGACCCAACCCAGCGACTCGTGATTGCCCATGCCAACATTGAAGGGTATGTAGTGCCAATATGGTTCCACGGCCTGTATCCAGTTGACATTTTGGAGGCGCAACTCGTCGGGCTCGCTTAGGTAGCCATCGGCTTGATCGCCGGTGAACTGTACAAAAGCCGCGTTTTCGCGGCAGGCCAAAGCCCCGATTCTACCCATAATTTGGGCATTGGTACCGTAGATATTGCGCTCGCCGCCGCCGTAGCCGCTGCGGGAGTCGCTGGCGTAAGCAAACGAGAATGGCTTTGGATTACCGGGCTTGGGTGCTGTACGAAAACGAAATGGGAGCACCGCGCTGTCGCAGCGCACGGTGTATTGGTACTCGGTATCGGGCAGCAAACCCGTCAGCGTCACCTCATGGTGGGTCTGTCGGGCGCGGCTGAAATATTCGTCTTCGACTTTGTCGGTTTTTATCCGCGTAAAAACAGGTGCGGAGGTTTCATACCAAATAATGGCACTTCGGTGGGTCTGGCAAGAAACGAATGGCCCACGCAGCACAGTAGGGCGCGGCACGATGCCTTCTGGAGTGTCCGCAAAGGCTTGTTTGCCTTCGAAGACTATGGCTCCAATAGAATCAGTGAGGCGGTAGCCAAGGATTCCAAAATTGGCTTTTTGCCAGCCAGTATGGTCATAACCGTCTTTGAGGTCTTTGCGAATATTCAAAAAAACTTTGCCCGCAGTGTCGATGGTTGCATTAAAACGCAGTACCGCCATCGGAAATGTATGCTGCCCGTAGGGAATAAGGCCGCAGGTAATTTTTCCCTTTTGAAGCCCCTTGGCCTTAAAATAGAGGATCAAACCGTCTTTGACTCCCGTAGCCTGCGGACTGACTTCGGAGAGTGTGAAGAGCGCTTTTTTTCTTCGGAGTACAAATTCGTTTCCGTCGGTGCCTTTACCGAGTAAAGTACCCGCCGAATCATAACGGAGGTTGGCGTAAGCAGCCGGGATGGTAGGCTGCTGCGCAAATAGACAGGATGGTAATCCGAATAAGAAGGCTAACAATAGTAATCGCATCTCTTTTATTTAAAATTTTACAAACTGTGTTGAAAATATGGGTTTAGCACGCTTACTCATTCATTGATTTTGCCAGATGATAGACATTTTTTTATCCCGCGACAGCCCGCCCGGGTTGCAGCCCGGTATGCCTTCGGGGATGTCTAAATTCAAATCGCGGTAATAATCCGTCCAAGCGGGGAAGAAGTCTCCCGTGTCTGGATCTATGAACGTCATGGGCGGGCTGATAAAAAATGGCTGCCCCTTGTTGGCTGCTTGATAGGCCAACGCCACGAGTTCTGAGCAGTAGAGCCGTCCGTTGTCGGGCAAAAAAGCATCGTCGTAGGGTACGCCGAGCATGGCCGATGCGGCAATCGTGGCACCAAGTGCCCGTTTATGCCAGCGTGGTTTCAGCCGCCCAACGGCCACTTTGGGGCTGCGCTTCAAAAATTTGCCCACGCCATTACGTTGCACCTGCCCGCCAATGGCTTCTATGACCGCCAGCGAATCGCCCGATGGCACCACCATCCCCACGTGAGAAAAGTCTTTGCCGCCCGCCCCTTCGGTCACTTTCTCAATGGCATCACAGAGCGGCCCGCAGTCCAGATCCTGGAACAGCAGGTCGCCGGGCCGCAGGTCTTTTTTCCAGTCAAACCCATTTTTTGAAATACGCCAACGGTCGTAGCAACGGTAAAAATGCGCCGTGCCGTTGTCCCAAAGTTCGTCGTTGAATACTGTGAAATGGTCGCCCGGTAGCACTTGGATGTCCATGTCGGCATGGAGCGTATCCACGAGGTCTTTTTTCAATTGGGCTACCGGGCCATCAATCAGGAAATTGTCGGCTTCACCCGTGGTAAGTCGGATTTTGCCGTCGAGCAGGGGTTTGAGGGTAAACCAGTTGTCCCGCAGGTACAGCGAGATGTCGTAGCGTTTCCAATCCACCATCACAGCGGGGTTGATTTTTCCCGTTTGAAAATTATAGGCATCACGGACTGTTCCATCGGGTTCTTTTTTCCCATAAACTGTTGAATAACAATGGTATTGCTGCCCACGCAGCAGGTATTCCCGTTGGCATTCGTCCCGCAAGGTCAGCACTGGTTGGAAGCCACCCAATAGTACGGAAGGAATGAGCGAGCCGTCTTTTCGATAATAAGCACTCGTATCTGCGTAGAGGTTAATGGTCTGGAAATCCCGAAAATCAAAAGCGTCGGGCGAGGACGACCAACAGCCGTGAAAGAAATCGGGGTAGTGGGTTTGCAGCCAAAGCGAAGCCCAGCCCCCGCTGCTGTGTCCGGTCACATAGCGGAAACCGTTGCAATGGTAGAGCCGCTCCACTTCGGGGATGAGTTCCTGCACGAGCACATCGCCCCAAGGCCCGTTCACGTCGCTGTTGGCGTATCCGCTGTGTCCTGTGGGGCAGTTGCCATCGAGGTTCAATAAAATGGCTTGGATTTCGCCGCCAGGCCAAACTGGCTCGTTCCAACCACTATCCGTCTTGTAGTCGCCGCCAAAACCTGTAATACTCACGTACAAGGGCAGTTTTTGCGAACTGTCGGCTACCCATGCGGCGGGCAGCCCGACGGCCCCGGCGATAAACACATCCCGGTCATGAAAATCGGAGAGCAACTTGGAGCGGATACGAATTTCGCGGCTGTACAGCGTGTTGACAAAAGGCTGGTAGGCCACCGTTTGATCGCAGCGCAGGGCGATTTTTTGCTTTTTTTGGTTAAAAACAACCCACTGACTGTTGGAAAAATGATTGCCCGTGGAGTTGCCCATGGGTCGCTCACCCCGGTCGTTGCGGTCAAAAACGGCTTGAACGAAAAAGCCGTTCCGTTCCCACCCGGAGGGCGGCACGGGGTATGATTCGCAATTTTTATCACTAATATTAAAGGTTTCGCCAGGTTTCAGGCCCTTCACCTTTGCCCGTAGTAACGGCTCTGCCTTAGTCCAGTTGTTGCTTTGGCGCGGCGCTTTGTCCGTTTTAGAAGTATAAATGACCACCTCGCCCGTGAAAGTGGCGCGGCAAGTGTCGCAAGAGAAAGAGACGACGAACTGCTGGGCAGCTAGTATTGCGCTTCCCATGAGCAGGGTGAGGGTGACGATGGATTTGATGTACATAAAAATTAATGTTTTATTGAAAAGCTTCAACCGCCGCACCTTGGCCCATTTGCTGCCCCGTCGTAAAGTCGTTCCAAGCCACTTTCATACCCGGCACGATGCTGTACTTGCTGGCTACTCCAGCATTTACCTCAATTACGTACTGCGCGGGCTTTCCCGAAGGTCGGGGCAAATCATTCAGCACAGGTATGTTTTTGAGCACGGTCACGACCTCAAATTTTTCATTGACAAAAATTATGTCCAATGGGATGTAGGTGTTGCGCATCCAAAAGGACTGTGGCTGCGGGTAGTCAAACAGAAAAATCATCGCCTGTTTGTCCTCCATCTTTTTGCGCCACATCAGCCCTTGGCTGCGCTCTTGCGCCTCCACTGCGATTTCGATGTCAAGACGGAGTAATGTCTTTTGGCCGTCGGGCGTACGAAATTCGAGCTCACCTTCCTGCATGAAAAGGGGTTCCGGAACCTCGGCGGTACCGGGCTGTATTGGGACAGGCTTGTTAGTCGCAGCCGGCGGCAAAACGGCCCTGGGCTTAGGGTCAGACTGGCAGCCGGCGGCGAGCAGCAGCCCAAAAAATAGTCTTGCAGAATAGTTCATACGCGCCGCTCATTTTGAGCCTGCTCAAACCAGCGCAATACGTTTTGCGTGTGCGGCTGTCCGTAAAGGCGCGTAAATTCAGCGGTCTTGGGGTGTTTCGGGTCGCTCAGTTCGGTCAAGCGTTCGCGGATATAGTCCGCAGTGAGTTGGATGCCGCAGTCCACCGTGATGCAGCGGAGCCAATCGGCGTAAGTGTGTGGTATCATGTTTAATCCTTTTTTAAATACGTAGGTTGACGAGTAGACAATCAATCTTCATAGAAATCCACGGTGAGGCCATTTTCAGCGGTCATGAATACGATCCGTTTTTCGGTCTCGTAATGCAGTAAAATTGCCCAATTTAGATAAACGCCTTCTTGTTTGTCAAGGACAATACCGAATAATGGCTGCGATAAGACTTCAGTCTATACTGTTTCTTGCCCGGCATTGCGCTTGGTCAGGGTAATTTTGCCATCAAATTCCTCCGTTATGCGCCGTTTTTCAGCCTTAAAATCATAGTCGGATAGCACTGTCATCCCTGTGTCAGCCTCGTTGATGGCCAGAAGAAGGGTTTTCCCCTCTGCGAATTGCAGTTCAATTTTGTCAATAAATGCAAATTCCGCTGCGGCTTTGGTACGGTTTATCCATTGGTAATAAGTCACCTGCACAATCTGGCTGCCCGGCTCAATATCCGTCAGCAAGGCCAATTCTTCGGCGGTGAAATATTGGTTCTGTTCTTGTGGTGGGTCTTGAATCATGTTTGTGTGGAGGTAAAAAGTTGAAGTGGTTTACCGTTGCAAAATATTGGATCACGCATGACAAGTACAAAATTTGTCGCTCGCCGCTTTTTCAGAAAATTCCTGCCCCTCGCGCACCGAAAATACTACCAGCCCCAAAGTGCCCAGCACGTCGGCGTAGGCAAATCCAGTGAGTGCGTGCACTCCGCTGGAAATCAGCAAAATGACCGACATCCACATACACACCCGGGCGCACTGCGCGTCGGCAAGCATGGCTTCTGAACGGAGGATGCGGCCAGTTTTTTCTTTTTGCCATATCATGGCCCACATTACAGATAGTGAAATAGCGGCTACCAACATGCCCCAGACCGTCGTGTCCGGCCGTTGGCCCGACCATAGGTTCCAGATTGCCGTGGCTGCCAAGCCAGCCACCAGCGCGTAGAATGCGCCACCCGTCAACCCGCAGCGCCCTGCGCTCGAAACCGTCGCGGTGATTGGCCGGGCTGCGCCACACCATGTGCGCTAAACCGAAGCCGGAAATACACTCGATAAAGCTGTCCAACCCAAAGCCGAATAGGGTAAGGCTTTGATCATGGTAGCCAAACAGGGTGCAGAACAAGCCTTCCGCCAGGTTATACCCAATCGTGGCCAATGCCAGCCACCAAGCGATGCGCCAATGCTGGGTGTGCAGCGCAGAAGATTCAAGTATGGCTGACGCAGCCAAGTGCAGTTTTTCGGGAGCAATGACTGAGCGGGTGGCCGTCGGGGCAGCAAAAGGAGCAGGACGGTTATTCATAAAGCGATTATAAGATTTTAATTTTTTGAAAATCAATGTTTTGCGTTGGATTTGGCCGACCGCTCAATACGCTTTGAGCCTTGGGCACTACGGGTTTTTTCAGGCAGGGATTCAGCATCCGTTCAATGCTCTGGCGGTGTACGCCTTTGCCGATAAACACAATTTTGCTCTGGCGCGGCTCATCAGGTCGCCAGAGTGTGCCGTCGGCTATGTTCAACATATTGCGCACGGACTGCACCACCACTTTCACTGGGTGGCCATCGGCGGCCACAATGCCTTTTACGCGATAGACCTGATGGCGATAGAGATTAAGCAGTACAAGCAGTTGGTGGTTGAGTTGGCCGAGGTCAAAATCACCGTCGTAAGTCAGTGTGAATGACGTGATGTCATGGTGCAAGTGATCATGCCGTACCGCTACGCGGGCAGTTTGCCGCTCGGCGCCTTCATGTTCCACGGTGGTGACGTCCAACACCTTGTCCACTTGAAAAATGCCCTGTTGCCCTACCATAGTCTTCGCCAATGGGTTGATGCCGCGTAAAGCGGTGAATAGTTCGGCCATTTGCTCGGGTGCTACCAAGTCCATCTTGTTGAGCAAGATGATGTCGGCAGCCGCTATTTGTCGTCGGGCTTCGTCGGTGTCACGCAGGGCATCGTCCAGAAAACGCGCATCGGCGAGGCAGATGACGTTTTTGAGTTCAAAAAAACGCTCCACCACCGAGTCGCTGAGGAAAGTGTGCGCCACGGCACCAGGGTCGGCGACGCCGGTGGTCTCGATGACAAGGCGGTCGAACTGATCGTGGCGAGCGGCAATGAGTTCGAGTACCTCAAACAGTTCCTCGTTGAGCGAGCAGCAGATGCAGCCAGCGGTCAGTTCCACCACTGAGTCGGCACCGTCCACCACCAGCGCACCGTCAATATTGGCATCGCCCACCTCGTTTTCGATGACGACGATGCGCTCCGGAAGCCTTGAGCGGATGAGATGGTTGAGGAAGGTTGTCTTTCCAGCACCAAGAAATCCGGTAATAATGTGTACGGGTATGCGTTTTTCCACTTTTGACACCATTTAAAGTAAGATTTTTAAATTTCTCGATAATAATCGGCTTGAAACACGCCTGCCTTACGCTTGTAAGGGGCTAATTCATCCGCTTGGTACCATCTGGTATTCTTTTCACTCGCGTCGTTGTAGGCTGGGGCGAATACGTCGAGTACTTGGCTGAACTGCTTGGGCATCTCGCTGTGTACTTTGCCGCTTTCTTCCGTCCCCACGCTTACATCGCCCTTTCGGACGGTTTTTGGTGTGCCAATTGGAGCAGCGCGGTACTAATGATTTATCGTAGAGTCCAGCGCATCCCCAGCAGCACACGCTGCCGTTGCATCGGCGCGTAGTTATAAGTGGGGTCGAAGGTGAATCCATTGGGGTTATTTACCTCAGTTTGTTTATCAAAGGGGTCAAAAGCCCGCAAAATCACCTCCTCGCGTGGGAAGAACCCAAGCAGATTTTTCACGCCAGCGTAGAGTTCGATGCCGTGCTCTAAAGTCTTGGTCATCTGCACATTGTGAATCGAAAACCAAGGCGATTGCGCTGGGCGTGGATCGTTGGGCAGCACGGGCAGGTACATCGGACTGTTCAGGTTGCCCGTGTAGTCCAGCGTTAAGCCCCACTTCTTCACCGGGTAAGTCACCGTCCAAGTACCAGAGAGAGGCGGGGCAAAAAGTTGCGGCAGCCGCTCGCCGTTCTCTACCTGATAAACATTCATCGCCGTCGCTCCAGCGATGATTTTCAGGCCGTTGAGGAAGTTGAAATCAAGATTGAGCGACACGCCCGACGACACCGCGTGGCCGTCCAAATTGCTGTAAATGATTTTGTTTGGGTCGGTGGCGTAGTCGGGCAAAATCTGGTTGGAGAAGTAGGTGTAAAACAGCGAAGCATCCAAGCCGATAAAGCCCGAATTTTTCGGAAAAAACTTACATGCGTAATTCAAATTGCCATTCCACGAACGTTCTGGCAGCAGATTTTCCTCAATCACCAACTCGCGCGCTCCCGTCAACGCGGCGTGGTCTTCCGTAAAAATATTGGCCACCCGGTAGCCCGATCCAGCCGTCAGGCGCAGGATGCGCTGCGGGTTTTGCGCCCATTTCCAACTCGCACGAGGCGTGAGGATACTGCCATGTACCGTGTTATAGTCGTAGCGCAGGCCAAGCAGCAGGTGTTGCCGTGGGTTAAAATGGATCTCGTCTTGCACAAAAACGCCCGGCAGCCACACGTTGGAGGGTTGATTGCCCACCCCGTCGGGCTTGGCGGTAGCGGGGGTGTTATCATCGTATTTTGTGTAACGCAGGGCGGCACCTAATATGGCATCGTGGCGCCTGCCGAGTGGCAAATCAGTAGTTAATTGACCAAATGCTACTTGCTGTTGAGCAAAATAAGGCGTGGTACCGCAGTAAGAATCCTGGTCGTGCAGGTTCCAAGAAGCATCCAGCATGACGCGACGTTTTGCCGTGGGTAATTGGTATTTTCCCAATAATTCAAAGCGGTTGGTATAGATGCTCTCACCGTAGATGCTGTCCGTGCCACGCCAGCGGGGTTCCCATTGCAGTTCGCCACCCCAACGATTTTCGTGGACGTAGCGGGCGGCAAGGGACGCGATGCGCCGGTCTTTCCGTTCAAAATTCCATTTATTAAATACCGACACGCGGTCTTGCAATGTGATGTCCGTGAAGTTGTCCTTATTGATGTCAAGGCGATTTTGGAAATTGAAATAATTGATGCCCAGCAAAGTATGTGCTCGGCCAATGCGTGCTTTTGCGGCAACATCCGCATTGATTTCACCGATGGAGGTACCGAACACATCCGCGTAAAAGCGCGGTGCCGTTAGCGCATTTTTGGTGATGATATTGATCATGCCGCCCACCGCTTCAGAGCCATACAGGGTACTGGCGGGGCCCTTCACCACCTCAATCCGCTCCACCAATCCGTTTGGGATGCCGCTCAAGCCATAGACCGTGGAGAGGCCGCTGACAATGGGCATTCCGTCAATCGTGACCATGGTGTAGGGGCCTTTCATGCCGTTGATCTGGATATCGCCCGTGTTGCAAACATTGCAATTGAGTTGCGGACGCACGCCGTTGACCGCCGTGAGGGCTTCAAAAATGGTCGGCGTGGCATTTTTTAGGAAAAATTTGGGGGTATAAATTTCTACCGGAATCGGCGAAGCATCCTTCGATACTTCCTTCATGTTGGCAGAAATAGTAATGGCCTCCAATTGATTATCAGCCGGCACCAACAGGATGGTTTGCGCCTTCGAGGGGTCTGCCATTGCGCCCGTCCAGGTATTGAAACCTATGCAGCGCACGGTGACAGCCGAACGCAGTTGGAAGTACCGCTCTGGCAGTTGAAAATGCCCGATGGTATCGGTGTAAACACCGCCCGGTAGCCCATCCACCGTTACGGTAGCCGCTATGACTGGCTCGCGGGTGACAGCATTGAGGACTTTGCCAGAAAAATGACCTTGCATTTGGGCCAAGGCGGTGTTTGCCCAGATTTGTAAGGTTATAAAAACGATTGTTTTTTGCATATTGAAAACTTTTGTGTTGGAATTTTCACAAAGGTGGTTCTACTTTTAAAATTTAGACAAATCTAAATTTTATTTTAAGAAACTTAAAAATTATTTTACCTGCTCTACTGCCAATAGTTGATACATGAATTTTTCTACATCGGAGTCGTTAAGGTAAAGCATACCTTGAAACGTGACATAATCGTCTGTTTTATAACGTTTTGGCAATTTTTTAAAGGTCAGTCCTGTGATAGTCTCTGGCCCTGCCCCGCCACAAAAAAAGCAGGCCGCGTAAGGGTTTTGGCTCAAGGCATAGATTCCCACATCCAGCGGAATGACGTAGCCGCTGATACTTACGTATTTCCCACCGTACACTTTTACTTTGGGGCCAAATACCGGGTAATCAAAATACTGATCATGGAGATCACTGTATTTTTTCTTATATTTCACGTCTCGTAGTGTTTCCCAGCGAACTTTTTCTGGCGTAACAGCACTGTCGGTCACAGCGGCTGCCATGGCGAGTAGTTCGGGTGAAAACCCTTCGTGCATCATACCCGGTCCGTGGTGTATTTCGGCGGTGTCCTCCATCACAATATCCATGATGTCGGGGTCATCCAAAAACGTGAAAGTATCTTTCGGCTGCGGTGTCATATTCGCACCTATACTTGACATTCTAAATTTGAAGTCTATCATCTGATGGCGGCAATATTTGGACAGGTCGCTCCATGTAAGGAGGAGGAGTACAGCTGCGATGAAGAAGTATTGACGAAAATTACGCATGTTGCAATGTTTTTGAAATATTCAACGAATAGGCTTTTAAAGCCGGAATCAGCGCAGCCACCAATCCAATCCCAAGCGTAAGCAGCAACAGCCAGCCCTCTTGCGGCCATTTGAACCCGAATTGATCAAAAGAAAAATGGTATGCTTGCTCGGAGGCATTGGAAATAAGCCACAAGGCAACTCGGCTCAACAAGATGCCGCTCCCGAAACCCGCCACACACAGCCACAGGCTTTCGAGCAGCACGAGCCACATGAGTTGGCCTCGCTCGGCGCCCATGGTGCGCAGCAGGGCGAGTTCGTAGCGGCGTTCTTTGAGGGTGTTGTACAGTGCGATGAACACGCTTAGCGCCGACAGTGCCATGATGGCCCATCCAAGCCAGGTGAAGGCTTCTATGCCGATGCCGAGCAGCGAAAATATCCGGTTGAGTTCGATGACAGGCGACGCCACCTGCATATTGGTGTTTTGGGCGATGAGGCGCGGCCATTGCACGATACCCATCGGGCTGCGAAATTTGAAGAGCACGGCGGTGATTTCGCGGGTTGGTGATTGGGTGATTGGGTGACTAGATGATTCATGCCCATCCTCATGGTGTTCGTCTGCTTCGTTTTCTGCTTCGTGATGTCCTTCCTCATAATGCTTCTCTGCGTGGTGATTGCCCGATTCGCCTCCTTCGTGATGATGCGTTTCGTGCATAGCCCACACGCTTTCCAAATTGCTCAAAATCAGGTTGTCGAGCATCGTCCCATTGGGCGCGAGGAGACCCACTACCCGGTAGGCGTGCTCGTGGTGTTCTTCACCTTCCTTCGCCGTGCCGTGGGTGCCGAAGAATTCTGTACCGACCTCAAGTTGGCATTTTTTAGCCAATTCCGCCCCTACGACTACTTCAAAATTTTGTTGAAAAACCTGTCCTCTCGCCATACTCGCCCCGTATTTTTCCAAATAATCCGGCGTAGTACCCACGATGCTGTAACCTCGGTACGAATCACCGTAAGCCAGTGGGATGGCTTTGGCAACAAAAGGGTGGTTCATCCATTTTTGCGCTTCGGCATAATCAATATTACCCGTCGGGTTGTCTAGGTGATAAATCGAAGAAAGGATGAGTTGAAGCGGGCTGCCTTTGGCTCCCAGCACCAAATCCACGCCCTGAATATTAGCCTCAAATTTTTGTTGAAACTGCTCTTGTAACAGCAATAGTAGCGAAATAATCGCCACACTCGCCGTCAGCAGCAGCCAACTGAGCAAGGCATTAAGGGGTTTGTGCAGTATATTTTTCCAAGCAAGTGCGGCTATCATAAGAGTGTTATATTGTTGGGATACAGGCTTTTAAGCCTCTGGTCATGCGTGACCACCACGAGGGATGAACCTGCCAACTGGGCCTGCTCGCGCAGGAGTTCAGCCACAAGGCGGCAGTTTTCATCGTCGAGATTAGAGGTTGGCTCATCGGCCAGCAATACCTGTGGGTCGTTCATCAGGGCACGGGCGATGGCCGCGCGTTGTTGCTGGCCGACGCTGAGTTGCGCGGTTTTTTTTGCGGCTTGCGCCGCGATGCCGAGGCGGTCGAGCAGAGCCTTGGCTTTGGCCGGGTTTTTATGGCCGGTCGGCAGCCAGCCAGCCAGCAAGAGATTGTCTAACACGGAGAGTGAAGCCACGAAATGCGCCTGCTGGAACACTACGCCAATGTGCCGCCCCCGGACTTGGTCGAGTGAGCGGCCTGTCAACCGCGCCAAATCGGTATTTTGTACGATAATACTACCAGATTTAGGGGTCAACAGACCTGCTAATAGGTGGAGTAAGGTTGTTTTGCCAGTGCCAGACAACCCAGTCACGAGCAACGTTTCACCATCTGCGCAATGCAAATCAGGGAATTCGAATACGGTGGCTGGGTTGTACTCGAATCGGATATTTTGCGTCGAAATCATGACTTTTTGGGGTTGCATTGGCGACAAAATCGCCAGTTGAGAAAATGTGCCGAAGCCAGCCCGATGGCTGCGGGATAGGTGGCCAAGTGCGCTCCTTCCAAGTGCGGTTCAAGCAAAAGCCCCGCCGTAAGGAGGCCGAAACAGCCCCACATCATTGCCTTGAGCCAGCGTCGGCTGCAATGCCCCGCAGCCATATAGACCGCTACCGCGCTGAACGCCAGAAACAGATAGTCATAGTTGAACCCAGCTGCTTCATTGCAGCACCCGGTACCGGGGGCGCAGTGGTTGTTGCCGATCCAAAAAGCCATGACAAACGGCATCAATAGACAATGAATGAGGCAAAGAGAAGAGGCTGCGATACCAATTTGGTCAGCATATTTTTTAAAAATAATTGTCATGGTATCTGTTTTTTAGTTTGGAAACGGATCGGCAAAAACCTCGCCTTCCCGCCACATTTCTACTTCCCAATCCCGCAGCAAGCAGCAGTTCAGGTCGGCTACAATGGCTTCTTTTTCAAGGTCTTGCCCGATAAATACCAGTTCATTTTTGCGGTCGCCCCAGACGGGCGACCAGCGGTTTTGCAGGGTTTCAAAATTTTCGTGAAATTCAGGGTGCTGTTCACGCTCTTCGGGTGGCATGGCGGCCCACCAAGAACCTGCTGCGTCGTAGCGTAGCGAACCACCCGCCTGGCTCCAAAAAAGGGCTTGCCCGGGGCGACTGGCGAGCCAGAAAAAGCCTTTCGAGCGCACCACATTGCCGGGAAAATGCTCATTGATCCACTTCCAGAATCGCTCCGGGTGAAGCGGGCGTTGGTCGCTAAACACGAACGAAGAGAAGCCATACGCCTCGCTTTCGGGGGTGTGTTGCCCGTTTTTGGCGAGTTCTGCCACCCAGCCCGCGCTGTTTTGCGCCGCCTCGAAGTTGAATTTTCCGGTATTCAGGATTTCGGCAGGCGGTATTTTGCCCTCCTTGGCGGCGATGATGCGGGCATTGGGGTTGAGTTTGTGGAGTAGGGTACTCAGTTCTTCGCGTTGTGCCTCGGTCACCAAATCCATCTTGTTCAGCACAATCACGTCGGCAAATTCGACTTGCTCGGTTAGCAGGTTCACGATGGGTCGCATGTCGGAGTCGTCATTGCCCAAATCGCGGTCCAGGAGACGATCGGCTGAACTGAAATCGCGCGGAAAGTTGAAGGCATCCACCACGGTCACCATCGTATCAATATAACTCCATTTGGAGAGGTCAACCGAGCCGTCGTCGCTGGTAAAATGCCAGGTTTGTGCCACGGGGACGGGTTCGCTGATGCCCGTGCTTTCGATGAGCAGGTAGTCGAAACGCCCTTCTTTGGCGAGTTTCTCTACTTCGAGCATAAGGTCTTCGCGCAGGGTACAGCAGATGCAGCCGTTGGACATTTCGACCATTTTTTCTTCCGTCCGGGAAAGCGTTGCGCCTCGTTCGACGAGTTGGGCATCGATGTTCACCTCGCTCATGTCGTTGACAATGACGGCGACCCGCAGCCCTTCTTTATTGTGTAAAACATGGTTGAGCAGGGTAGTTTTGCCTGCACCAAGGAAGCCTGACAGCACGGTGACTGGCAGTTTTTTTATGTGATTTTGCATGAATTATTATTGTTTTTTGATTTTTTTAGCACGTGCATGAAAAATCCCCACACCGTCCGCTTCTTTTTGCAAGCAGTGAAACGGCGCAGAAAAATGGTCACGCACACGAAGTCTTTGAACCATCGCAGCATGATGCAATTATTTGATTTACAATTTTTTGAAAAGCGAACTGTCCGCACGGGCAACCCCGGCAGACACGAAAAGGGACGGTAAACCGAACATTTCAGGGAAATACGAAATACACGAAAGACCGCTCGGTAACGCCGGGCGGGTCAGGAAAAAATCAACCTAAAAAGTTCAGTTCAGGAAAGTGGCGCAGGAGGCGCACGAGGCTGGGAAATGGTAAAAAGCGAAACATGCAGGCAGGTGGTTTCGCCGAAGTTGTTTTTGGCAGGAATCAGTCTCGGGAATGAAAAAGTAGGAATTTGAAGGTCTGGGAGTTCTGCGAGCGTGGGTGCAATTTGGCAGATGGAACAGTCCACGGCTGCGTACTCCTCGCCGTGAAAGTGTTTTTCTTGCGGGGCGTGCCGACAAACCTTCGTTTCGTGTTGATGCTCTGGGGAAAAGAAATGGTGCAAACTCCACGACAACCAAAACATGGCATAGATGCTCACGAGCATCCACGCTATTATTCTTTGTTTTGGTTGTTTTTTATATTTCATTCCTGCAAAGATAAGTTTTTTGGGCATTATTATTTTTTAATTGTGACGCAGATTCAAGTTTCAAATGTAACAAGAATCGGGTTAGGGTGGGTATTGTGGGAGTTTTGTCGAGTTGTTCTTTTTAAACAATTGCTGCGCCAAAGCCTAATGCGGCCGTCCGCATCCCAAGCGCACCCAATTACCGGGAACCCACATAAACAATCCGAAAACCAACATCGCCGTTGCGGCCAAACCCGGCTCGAACTGCGTGGGGGCGACCTTGGCCAATCGCTCTCTGATATCCAAGGAGCGGCGCAACATCGTTTCCGCTTCCGGCATTTTTTGAACGGTGGCGTAAAACAGGCCCAAGTTCATCGCCGTCAACGCCAAATCCGGCTCGTCCGCTTGAACGAGTTCGAGTAATTCCAAATACAATTGTTCGACCTTATCCTGCTGGTTGTGTTTGTAAAGAAAAAGGGCATACGCCCAAAGGTTGTCCCTCGTCCGCCGTGCATTAAGCGATTTTTCAAAACAGTCCACGGTCGTATCGAACCAATCCCGATCATCCCACTGCAATTGGTTGATGTTAGCCTTGACTAACCACTCATCAGCGTTTTTCGTCAGGTTTTTGTTGATATCGCCGAGTTCGCGCTCCTTTTGCTCGCGGGCGTGGAGCAGCGCGTCTTGGTCGCGGGTCATGACCTCGGCATCCAGGATGGCATCGGCTTCGCGGAAACGGCCTGCCTCGAAATGTTCTTTGGCTTTTGTCAGTCGCTCGCCGTCAATATTGATTTTGCTGAATGTCTCGGCGAGGCGCAGCACGTCTTCCTTGAATTTTTGCTCCCGCGCCCGTAAGCCTTCGAGTTTTTGGGAAACTTCGAGTCGTTTGTCCGGCTTGGTGTCGGGGATATAGGAGAGCAGTTCTTCGGTTTCTGTGATTTGGCTGGTCAATGCCGCATAATCGGCTGAATGGCCGAGGATGATGTTGACATGTAGGTTTCCAGCAATGTCGTTGCCCTGCACGACGGCGGTCGCGAGGTTGTGGCCGCCAATGGAGGAGGAGAACTTGGGTGTTTCCATTTTTTTAAGAAATATTGAGGTTCAAGTCTCCGCCCGTGGTGTTGCCTTGCACGACGGCGGTTTTTTGATTGTTGTTGCCGATGATGCTGGTGTTTTGGCCCAACGCCTTACCGTCAATAGTTACTGCGGGGCGGTTTTCGTGCAAGTATTTGAGCAAATCCTCCTTAAAAAAGAGTTCAAATTGCGTCAGGTCGCCGTATTTTTTGTACAAAATACGGTTTTCGGCATCTAAGTTTTCTTTAAGTTCGAGCACGGCATCGTACCGTTTGTTTTCTTCGCGGGTACTGGCCGCGAACCCGGTTTTAAAATAAACGAACACTTTTTTGCAAACCTGCTCCGCCAAGCGCAGTTCCTCCACCGTAAACTGACCTGCTTTGGAGTAAAAAAGCACAAAAGCAACCTCACACATTTCCAGTAAAGGGTTGATGGCATCTTGTATGCGCTGCCCGCCGTAATTGCCGGATGGCAGGTCCATTTCCCACTCGACAATTTCGAGGTGCAGGTTCGGGTGAAGTTTATTGACGGCTTCCTTGAACTTGAAAACGGCGTTTCGTTCTTCGGCAAGTTCGCCGGACGATGCGATAAAGATTTTACATTTTTCCATTGAAATAGATGGATGTTTAACTTGAAAAGTAATAGCGTGTTGTTAAATGCCCGCTCACTCCATTTGCTTCTTCGCCGTTGCAATCAACTGCTGCGCCTCCGGCACATCGGGGTAGCGGCTGGCGATGGCGACGCTTTCCTCGAATAAGGCCCGCGCAGCGGCAGCCTCACCTTTCTGTTTTTTGAAAATACCCAATAAGATACAAGTCCTGCTCACCGAAAGGTCGTGCTGCCCGTGATTGTCCGCCGCTATGCGCCGAAAAACCTCGTTTGCTCGGCGAACCCGCTCCTCGGCTTCTGTTGCCTTCCCGTTTCCAAAGAGAAAAATACCGTAGTTCATCGCCGTCAACGCCAAATCCGGCTCGAACTGCGCGGGGTTTGCCTTGGCCAATCGCTCTCTGATTTCGAGCGAGCGGAGGTACATCGTTTCCGCTTCCGGCATCTTTTGAACGGGGGCGTAAAAAGCGCCCAAGTTCATCGCCGTACTCGCCAACTCCGGCTCGAACTGCGCGGGGTTTGCCTTTGCCAATCGCTCATAGATTTCGAGCGAGCGGAGGTACATCTTTTCCGCTTCCGGCATCTTTTGAACGGTTTTGTAAAAAACGCCCAAGTTCACCAGCGTCCTCGCCAAATCCGGCTCGAACTGCGCGGGGTTTGCCTTTGCCAATCGCTCATAGATTTTGAGCGAGCGAAGGTACATCGTTTCCGCTTCCGGCATTTTTTGAACGGTTTTGTAAAAATTGCCCAAGTTCATCGCCGTCGTCGCCAAATCCGGCTCGAACTGCGCGGGGTTTGTCTTGGCCGCTCGCTCATAGATTTCGAGCGAGCGGAGGAACCTCTTTTCCGCTTCCGGCATTTTTTGAACGTCGGAGTAAAACAGGCCCAAGTTCACCAGCGTCATCGCCAAATCCGGCTCGAACTGCGCGGGGTTTGCCTTGGCCAATCGCTCTCTGATTTCGAGCGAGCGGAGGTACATCTTTTCCGCTTCCGGCATGTTTTGAACGGTTTGGTAAAACACGCCCAAGTTCACCAGCGTACTCGCCAAATCCGGCTCGAATTGCGCGGGGTTTGCCTTGGCCAATCGCTCTCTGATTTCGAGCGAGCGGAGGTACATCGCTTCCGCTTCCGGCATCTTTTGAACGGTGTAGTAAAAATTGCCCAAGTTCATCGCCGTCTTCGCCAAATTCGGCTCGAACTGCGCGGGGTTTGTCTTAGCCAATCGCTCATAGATTTCGAGCGAGCGGAGGTACATCGTTTCCGCTTCCGGCATTTTTTGAACGGTATTGTAAAACACGCCCAAGTTCACCAGTGTCGTCGCCAAATCCGGCTCGAACTGCGCGGGGTTTGCCTTGGCCAATCGCTCATAGATTTCGAGCGAGCGGAGATACATCTTTTCCGCTTCCGGCATCTTTTGAACGTCGGAGTAAAAATTGCCCAAGTTCATCGCCGTCTTCGCCAAACCCGGCTCGAACTGCGCGGGGTTTGCCTTGGCCAATCGCTCATAGATTTCGAGCGAGCGGAGGTACATCTTTTCCGCTTCCGACATTTTTTGAACGTAGGAGTAAAAATTGCCCAAGTTCACCAGCGTCTTCGCCAAATCAGGCTCGAACTGCGCGGGGTTTGCCTTTGCAAATCGCTCATAGATTTCGAGCGAGCGGAGGTACATCATTTCCGCTTCCGCCATCTTTTGAACGGCGGAGTAGGTTAATGCTAAATTATTCGCAAGCGTCGCCTCTTCGCTTTCGGAGCGGGCGGCTTTCAGGGCGCTTTCGTAATAAATAAAGGCTCGGTCGGCTCGGTTGTCGCGATTGAGCAGCCACGCGAAATTCCAGAGGTTGTCCACGCTTTCAGCGTATCGAAGCGACTCGGTGAAATACATTTCAGCACTGTCAATGCGCAGTGGGTCAAGGTAATCGGCGGCTTTGAATTGGGCTTTTAAGGCAAACTCATCTGCCTTGATGCGTAGCAGGCTATCGGTGATCCGCAGTTTATCTTGCTCCCGCAGTTTTTGGGCAAGCAGGGCATCCCCCTCGGTTTTCATTTCTTTGGCATTGAGCACAGCATCGGCTTCCCGTATTTTGCCTTCGTCAAAAAGGGCTTTTGCCAAGCGCAGCCGCTCACTGTTGAGTTCCATTTTGGAAAAACTCTCGGCCAGCCGGATTATATCCTCGCGGAATCGGGTTTCTATTTTTAGCAACGAGTCACGTTCCGCATTTAGCGCAATGAGTTCCGTACGGCAGTCGTCTTTGGCTACGGGGTCGGTGTATTTATCGCATTTGTCGGCTTTTTTGACAATGGCGGCTTGCAGGCCGTCCAAGCGTTTTTTGATTTCGGCGTATTCGGGGCTTTTGCCGAATATCTGGGTCACTTGTATGCTTGCGCCAGTGCCTGTGCTGATGAATCCGACTTTGGCGTCGTCTTGCACGGTGACGTTACTGCTGGGTTGAGCATTCAACAAACTGGTGCAGAAAAAAAGTGCGAATAAAATAAAAATATTTTTCATGTGAACGGAGGTTTGAAGTTTTAAAAATCCTGTTTGATGTCTTTAAATACCGCCGAATCGCCAGTGTTAATGATGCCGACCTTGGATTTGTCTTTCATGTGGATGTTAGTTTGGTTTTTGGCTGCGGGTTGCGTTGTACTTGGCTGCGATTTCGGTAGTTCGGCACGGTTTTGAGCGGGCGATTCCACCTGCGGTTGTACGATGGGTATCGGCTCCGGCTTTTTAAAATAATCCCGCAACGTATAACCCGTAATCCCGGCAATAGCAACAAAAATACCGAGCCATAGGAGGGCCACCTTTTCCCAATTCATTTTTTTGACAACGACGGCTCCTTCCGGCGACCTATCGATCAAGCCAAGCGCCGCCGCATTGATTTTATTCAATTCCGTATCCAACCACACAGGTTCGGCGCGGCCCCCGTTCTTTTCGCGGAGATAATGTTGGTAGCGAGCAGAAAGCGCCACCGCTTCGGCGTGCAGGTCGCGGTCGCCTTGTGTGTGCGGGAGCAAAGATTCGATGACTTGCCGCGTATTGCCGGCGGCGAGGGATGATTTGAGGGTATATTTGGTCATGGTGTGTGCGATAAGATTGGTAAAAATATCGTTTTTCGTTCAGAACAGACAAACATCATTCAATAATTGGCACTACCGTTTAATTTACCCTCGGCAATCAGGGTTTTGATTTTTTTGATGGGTGCTTCATTTGTCGTATTTATTTATTACAGTCTCATCGAACGGCTGGATGTGCGCTGTGCCGACCGTTTAGGCGACATAGGCGCACATCCTTTATTCTCATCAGTTTTTTTCATCTAACTAATTCTGTTTTAATGATAAATTCATCAAATGATATAGTATTATTTTCATCGCTTCGGTAAATAATTTTTCCTGTTTTATCAATTACAACATAGGAAGGATATGTAATGACATTTAATTTGCTAATTAGCATTTCAGAATCTAAATTCATATTTTCAATAATATGTAAGCCGCTTATTTTTCTTTTATTAATTAAATCAATAGTTCTAAGTTCACTTTCTTGACTAGTGGCTAAAGCGATGTTAATAAAATTTATTTTGTTTAAATCTAAAATCGAAAATGTAGATTTATTGTTATCTATATTTTTAAGACAAGGTTGACACCATTCTCCCCAAAAATAAAAAATGTAATAATCAGTATTGCTGATTTTACCTTCTTTGTTAAGTAGGTTTCTCTCCTTTTTTGCTAATAATTCTTTAAAATTTTCAACAAACTTATTCTTTTTATAACCAAACTTAAATTCTTCAAAGAGCACTTTCTCTATAATAATTGATTTTGATTTTATGTCTATTTTAGATAATTTATAATAGTTTTTAAACAATTCAAAAGGTTCTCCAAATTGCAAGAATTCTTTGTTATTTGTAGATGGGTTCACCAATGAAATTCTCTCCAAAAAAATATTATTTTGAGGAATAAAATATGGACGTATCACAAAGTTAGCTAGAGTATCTCCTGCAAGGGTAATGTTTCCAAAAAAAGCTTCCTTTGTACTCAAAGAAAGTTTGTCTTTTTCTAAATTTAAAGTTAATTCTAAATAGAAATTGTTCGCTGAATTTAGCGAATCTAACATTAAAAATTTATGCTTGGATTTGTTTTTATAAATAGTTACTCTTCCGCTTTTATTTCCATTCAAAAAAAATTGTTCTAAAGTCTCTTCTTTATCATTTATCTTTATTCTAAAAATCAAATCCGAAAAATTTTCTTTTGACGGAATTAATTTCGAGGCACTTACGGAAAAACAATACTTTCTTTCGTCTTTATTGTTTTCTATGCTATCTGCCACAAGATTTAGTCTAGTGAATGTTTGCAGGGTTGTATCATTTAATAGCAAAGTATCAATTTGACCTTGTAAATTAAGAGCCAATAAAACATTAAACGCAATGACGTTTATTATTTTCATAATTATTTATTTTAAAAACCCTGATAATCTTTTAAAGATTATCAGGGTTGCTTAATTAATTAGATGCAATCTGCATTTCCATTATCATTCCCACCGACACACACTAAACAAGCTGTGATTTGCGGTGCGCCAGTCATAATAAAAACTTGACAAGTCCCACCACTCCCGCTATCACATGAAAAAGCTGGTGCATTGGGTAAATTCCATTGACAAAATTGACTTCTTGAGGTTGCCTGATTAGGGTCATCGTTTGGTTGAACAAGCAAAGACATGATATAGTCATATTCCTCATGACTTTCGTCTAATAAAACATAGCCTTGTTCCAAGAGCGATTCGATATTGCACGAATATTCTAGGATTGGCTCTTTTTTTGATTGTTGACAAGAAAAAGTGAATAACATAAAAGTAAAACTTAGCAAGAATAGAGAAACAATGCTCTTTTTCATGATTAATAAAATTTTTAGAATTAGCGTACCCACATCTTTTGGAGGAGTCAGTCTGTACTTCAAAAATGCTTAGAAATTTTTTTGATGTGGTTTCTCCTGTGCCATCAATTATTAAGAATTCTTTTTTCAAAGCCAACCATTCATATTTTTCATTTCAATTCAAATTTGAATGAAATTTGGTAGGATGTTTTTTCTTTTCAAATTGATGAGAACAAGAACAATCCCGACAACTTACGACCATCCCAAGTCCCATCTTCTGTTAATACCATTAACAACTTCCCGTATGTAGGATGATCGTTGGTTGCGGCATTGTTCGCTATCTCATTGCCCAAAAACGCCAATTGCGCAAACCCAACCCTTTCGGTCAAATTCACGCAATTGGCGTTTCCAAGATTGATCTGGCGAAATTATTGTCATTAGGGCGTTTTTCGTGGCTACAAATATAGGCCATCAACCTAATATCCCCAATTATTTAACATGTTACTTACCGCACCACCATAAAAGCCGCAGCCGCAGATTTCCCAGATTTCAACGTCAACACCAGGTAATACGTCCCCGTGGAAAGCCTGCCCGTATCAAGTTGCTTTTGCGCCAGTTCAACACCATCGAGCATCCGCAGCACCCGACCATCTGATTGTATGATTTGGCCAGCGGTAGCCGTCTCGCCTGGCACGTCCCATTGGCCCTGAGCGTCGACCGGATTTGGCTGGAAGTTGATGCCAATGTCGGCGTTGAGTTTGTCCAGGGTTCTGGAGGTTTGTAGTACCGTTGCCGGGGCGGTGTAGGTGTAGCCGTTGGCATCGGTGACTGTGCAGGTATAGGTTCCAGCCGACAGATTACTTGTTATTGGGGGTCCTTTTGCAGCGTAAGCCTACGACAAACCCCATACCCATCTACCCGATTCCCTCCTCTTTTGGTTTCCAGAACTGCGGCAGCAGTAGCCCGAGTTCAGATATTTTACAATCTTGGATCCGATTGAGTACATC
>Ga0335398_10003159_pt1 | contig 24641 bp, 14 predicted proteins | sample BON03_FD_205742 | JGI IMG/M metagenome (GOLD analysis project Ga0335398, IMG submission 205742) | Freshwater microbial communities from Lake Bonney liftoff mats and glacier meltwater in Antarctica - BON-03 (spades assembly) (version 2) | ecosystem: Environmental > Aquatic > Freshwater > Ice >... | reverse complement strand
GAATTTATGGCTTTCAGGATACAAACAGAACAAAAAACGACACTCAAAAAGGTCGCATGAAAACAAGCCGCCCCGATTTTGTCATGCACTCAAACCATTTAACCATGAAACCCTGAAACCAACTTTTGAATCAGTTCTGCCGCCGCCTTCGCCACCACCGTCCCCGGCCCAAAAATCGCAGCAGCACCCGCTTCCCGCAGAAATTCATAGTCCTGCTGCGGTATCACGCCGCCCACTACCACGAGAATATCCTCACGGCCCAGGGCTTTTAGCTCGGCCAGGGTTTGCGGCACCAGCGTTTTATGGCCTGCTGCCAGACTGGAAATGCCCAAAATGTGCACGTCGTTTTCCGCTGCTTGTCGGGCTGCTTCGGCGGGCGTTTGAAACAAGGGGCCAATGTCCACGTCGAAGCCGAGGTCGGCGAAGGCGGTGGCGATGATTTTGGCACCGCGGTCGTGGCCGTCCTGCCCCAGTTTGGCCACCATGATGCGGGGGCGGCGACCCTCCTGCTCGGCGAAAGCATCGGCCAGGCGGCGGGCATTGTCGAAATCTTCGTTATTCGTCATGTTGGCGGCGTATACTCCTGAAATGGTTTTGGTTGTGGCGGCATAGCGTCCGAAGGATTTTTCCATTGCGGAGGATATTTCGCCGAGGGTGGCGCGGGCGCGGGCGGCGGAGATGGCACATTCAAGCAGGTTGCCTTCGCCTGTTTCGGCAGCGCGTTCCAAAGCAGTAAGTGCTGATTGGGTCTTGGCTTCGTCGCGGGTTTCTTTCACATGTTTCAATCGCGCTACCTGGCTTTCCCGCACTGCCGTATTGTCCACATCCAGGATGTCAAATTTTTCATTGTCTTCTACTTGAAAAACGTTGACCCCTATGATTTTCTCTTGCCCAGAGTCTATGCGCGCTTGCTTGCGGGCAGCGGCTTCTTCAATGCGAAGCTTGGGTAGGCCCTGCTCAATGGCTTTGGCCATGCCGCCCAATGCTTCCACCTCTTGCATGAGTGCCCAGGCTTTTTCCACCAGTTCCATGGTCAGGTTCTCTACGTAATAGGAGCCTGCCCAGGGGTCGATGGCGCGGGTGATGTCTGTTTCTTTTTGGATGTACAGCTGGGTGTCGCGGGCAATTTTCGCCGAAAAATCAGTGGGCAGCGCCATGGCTTCGTCGAAGGAGTTGGTGTGCAGGCTCTGTGTTCCACCCAGCACGGCCGACAAGGCTTCGATGGTGGTGCGCGCCACATTGTTGAACGGGTCTTGTTCGGTGAGGCTCCAGCCGGAGGTTTGGCAATGGGTGCGCAGCATCAGCGATTTGTCGCCCTTGGGTTCGAATTGTTTCACCAGTTTTGCCCAAAGCATGCGCCCGGCCCGCAGTTTCGCGATTTCGGTGAAATGGTTCATGCCGATACCCCAGAAAAATGAAAGCCTGGGCGCGAAGTCGTCGATGTCCAAGCCCGCTGCAATGCCAGTACGGATGTATTCCAAGCCATCGGCCAAAGTGTACGCCAATTCGATTTCCGCCGGCGCGCCCGCCTCGTGCATGTGATAGCCAGATATGGAAATGAAGTTGAACTTGGGCATGTTCCCGGCGCAATAGGCGAAAATATCGCTGATGATGCGCATGCTTGGCCCTGGCGGATAGATGTAGGTATTGCGCACCATGAACTCCTTGAGGATGTCGTTCTGTATGGTGCCGGATAACTTTTCTGGCGAAACACCCTGCTCTTCGGCGGCGACAATGTAAAATGCCATGATCGGAACCACCGCCCCATTCATGGTCATGGAAACCGACATCTCGCCCATGGGAATCTGATCGAACAGGATTTTCATGTCTTCCACCGTGTCAATGGCGACGCCAGCCTTCCCTACGTCGCCCAGCACCCGCGGGTGATCGGAATCGTAGCCCCGGTGCGTGGCAAGGTCAAAAGCCACCGACAGTCCCTTTTGGCCTGCCGCCAGGTTTCGGCGGTAAAAGGCATTGCTTTCTTCCGCCGTGGAAAAGCCTGCGTACTGGCGGATCGTCCAGGGCTGGGAAAGGTACATGGTGGAGTAGGGGCCGCCGAGGTAGGGAGGAAGACCGGCTACGAATGCGGATTTCGGAATGCGGATTTCGGAATTCTCGAGTGCGGAATTCTCGAGTGCGGATTTCGGAATGCGGATTTCGGAATTCTCGAGTGCGGATTTCTCGAGTGCGGATTTCTCGAATGCGGATTTCGGAATGCGGATTTCGGAATGGGCATTCGATGCTGGTCGAAGGTTTGCGTCGAATTTTAAAGTCGAAAAATCTGGTGTGGGCATAGGCGATATATTTCTGGTGTAAATATCGGGCAAATGCGCCATTAACCAGACCCATTCAAAAAAAATGAGCCTTCCCGAATATTCGGAAAGGCTCATTTTTGATATCTATTGCGTCAAACGATTAATCGTAGCGACGCTTTTCCTTTTTCTTCTTCGACTTAAAGTAGTTGCCATCTTTGTTGCCGTTTCCCATTACAGCACCTTTACGCACCATGGCGCAGCGGAAGCCCACCGTTTTGCTGGATTTACTTTCCTGCAAGAAACGGCGTGTACCTGGAGCAAGCCAAAAAGCGCGATCGGCCCATGAACCACCCTTGATTACACGGGTGCTATCGTTGATGAGTGTGCTTTTGCCGTAGAAATACTCCACCAAAGACTCTTTGTCACCGTCAAGGTAGTTGTATACCTCTGGACGCTTGTAGTTGTCACGGAGGGCAGTGGATGTGGTATCCATCAGCTCATATTTCAAGTGACCAAGGCTGTCTTTTACTTCAGGAGCGCCCGTTTCTGGGTCAATCTTCTTGGTCATGAATACGTTACCACGGTAAGAGTTCAAGTCTTCGTTGCCTGTATCTTCCAAGTCAGCGGAAGTCATGGGACGGTACAGGTCGGATGTCCATTCGTTGACGTTGCCGGCCATGTTGTACAGGCCGTAATCGTTTGGCCAACCGGAAACAACATCAGCAGTATAGAATGCTCTGTCGTTCAAAGCGCCAGCCATACCACCGTAGTCACCACCACTCCGCTTGAAGTTGGCAAGGATATTACCTTGATTTTTATTGCGCTTTTGGTAGCGTACAGTGTTGCCATTCCAAGGATAGATGCGGCGATCTGTGATCAGCTCATCTTTTGTCGTGGCTTGGTTGCCCAACAGGCCCAAAGCAGCGTACTCCCACTCTGCCTCAGTTGGCAGGCGGTATGCAGGCAGCAGGATACCATCTTCGAGGCGTACACGACGCTCACCGCCAGTGCGCTGATCTGGCAGGTTTTTGCGAACACTTGGCTCATACTGACCCGCGAGGTAAGCTTCTGAATCGAAGCTGTTCTCGTTTTTCTGGTCTGGGCTCGGGTCGATGATGCCCCGTTTGATAAGGATCATCTCGTTTACCCGGTTTGTACGCCATTTGCAGTAGTCGTTGGCTTGGTGCCAGCTGATACCGACTACAGGGTACTGGTAATAGTCAGGTGAACGGAAGTAATTTTCTACCATCGGCTCGTTGTAGGCGAGCTCTTCGCGCCACACCAAAGTGTCGGGAAGTGCGCGCCTCCAAACTTCTGGATAGGTTTCACCGTAAACACGGGAAGTCCAGTAGAGGTATTCTTGGTAGTCGATGTTGCGTACTTCAGTTTCGTCCATGTAGAATGACGAAACGGTAACGCGGCGAGCAACGTTGTTCCATTCGTAGGTTACGTCCTGGTCTGTAAGACCCATGGTGAAGGTACCGCCTTCGATGAGTACAAGGTTAGGACCAGTGGCTTGGCCTTCGTAGTCAGATTTCTCAAAGCCTCCCCATTTTTGGTCGTTGTATTTCCAACCAGTAGATGTCGAGCTTTCTGATTTCTTCCCGCAACTTGCCAGCATAAAGGCTAGCAAGGCAAAACACAATCCGAGATTGATAGTTTTCTTCATTGTATTGAACTACAGGTTTTGAAAAATTAATTGGCAAATGTAGAAAAAGAAACCTTAAACAGGGTTAGAGTTTCTAAAATTTTAACGCATTTATTGGAACATTCGGGTGCAATCGTTGATATCAAGGCGTTTGTCTTGGTTAAAAAGCAGCCCCAATGTCAGTTCATAGGTACCTCCTGCGCGTCCCGCCAGCCCTGAAACAGTGAGATCGTAACTAATTCCGATCTTCATGATACCTTCCCGGAAACCAGCCAGTAAAATAACAGCATCGGCATTGCTAAAAGTGTGCCGAAACCACGCTCCAGTGTAAATAGAGCCTAAGCTGGCATACGCTCCGATGTTGAGTTGCTTGTATGGGCCTTGCGAAACAAACAAGAAGTTAGGGGAGATAAACGAGGCTGGTCGGGCTTTATTGCCCGCTTTAACAACCCACTCGGTGCCGCCATGCAGGGTGTAGCGGATGGGCAAGCCACGAAAAAGATTGTCGTTGGCGAGCAAAATGCTCTCGTTTGGAGTATTTAAGTGGTTTAGAGCAAAGCCGACATAAAATTTTTCACTCAACAGCAGCATACCCGTTGAAATATCGAGCGAAATGCTGTTAGTTGCATCGGGTGTTATTTCCTCTGTGCTATAGGTAAAACCGTTGACCGGGTCGATTTGATCGGGGAACGTGAGCTTGAGCCAATCCAGTTTTGCCTGGCGAAGTCCAGCCTCAACACCGAGTTTTAAGGCCACGTTGTCGTTTATTTGCAAACGATAGGCGTAGGTGGTTGCAAACTTGGAAGTTTTGAAAATCCCATTGCCAGCATTGTCGCCTTCGGCATAAAAGCCAACGCCGCTGTTGAGGCGTTCGAAACTTTGTTCGTAAAATGCGGCATAAGTACGGTAAGCATTGTCGAAGCCCGTCCACTGGTTTCGATAGGCTATGCCGGCACGTGGTGCCCGGGCGCTGCCCGCAAAACCCGGATTGAGTTGTAGGGGCATGGCATAAAACTGCGAAAAAATGGGATCCTGTGCGGATGCCATGGTAGCATAAAGCAGCAAAGCGAAAAAGAGCAGTCGTTTCATGGCGTTAAGTTCTGTCTTCATTGGTGATATAACAAAGTCAAACGTTGCCTGTTGCGCGGAATTGCCTTAATTGGACAATATTTGAGCCTAAATATGACCAAATTCTTTCTGTTGAAACAGAAAACTGCCAGCTTTTTAATTCTAGCAGCAGGAACTGAGCGCTTTTACGAACCCGAACAGCTCTTTTCAGTCCAGGTTTTTCATGGTCGGGCCATAGCAATCACGCCTTCGCCAGAAAAGTTTTGCGGCGAACCGTCTTCGTTATACAGTACGCAATTAAAGCGCACCTTTAGCTTTTGTACACGGTCGCCTTGCTCGTTTGCCTCGTAGGGCTCAGCAGAGGTTACCTCAAACAGGCTGTTTTGATTGTTTTGTTTCCCACGGTCGGAGCGCCAAACGCGGCCTGTGGGATCAACCCATTGAATGGCCACCGTACCAGCTTGCAAAGGGTTGTTAAATTGTGTAGCCTGGAAAGATACCTGAGCGTTTCTGATGTCGGAAGCAAGCGGATATGGCAATTTACCGAGGTTGGCACTGGCGGTTTTGCCCTGGTTGTCGGTCACGGTTACCGAGTAAAACGGGCCGACTGATGTGCTGTCTCGTGTAATCATGGCGATGGTATCGCCCGTGCTCCATTCGTAGGTTTTGACGGCGGAGGCGGAAAAGTCCTGAAAAGCAGTCAATGTGGTGCCATTTCCTACGGGCGATGCTTTTATACTCACCCCCGGGTAAGCCATTGGGTTGCCAGGCTGGAATTTTCGATATATAGTGCCATATAGTTCATTGTTGCCAAAGCCAGTCAAATAAACGACAATGGGGTCGTTGTTAGGAAGGATCAGCGAGGCACTTTGAACAGGAGAATTATAGAATGTAGTGTCCTGGGCGCCCAGTAGTAACGTTTGTTGCGGTAACACGTTGAAAATATCACCCCAAGCAATGGATCCCTGGTAACCCCCGGAGATTGCAGCCAATGAATCGGGAAGGGTGTAGTCGTAAACGCCAGCAAAAAAGGCTGAGTCAATTTGGATATGTTCGCGAAACTCAAAACTCAAACTGCCCGGGCAGTCGCCAGTCGGACACGTTGCATCAGCGAAAGTGTTGGTACTGTGAAATACACCGTTTTGGAGCGTGTATTTTGTAAAAAGGTATACACCATTCAGTCCAGCTGTGATGGTGGTTAAGGTCGTATCTTGGTAGGTGACCATAAAGACCGGGTCGTTGAAGCCCGATGGAGCTTGGGTTTTACTACAAGCGGTGATGATGAGGCATGCTGCCAATGCGGAGAGAAGTAGTTTTTGCATAAAAAACGTTTAATTTGATAATTTGATAATGTGATAATAGGGCGCGGTGCGCAGCACATTGGATTCTTCAAGAGGCCACCAGTGCCACGTTCACCAAATAAAGCTTTAAATGTGCCGGATACTTAAATACCAAACGTCCACTTCAACCCCAGTTCCAGGTTGGAGCCTCCTTTTATGCTGGGGTCTTCTATCGCGGCCTTTAAGATGGCACCGAAGCGATAATTACCGCGTAAATTGATGCTGGCATTTTGTATGAACTTCCATTCCAGCCCGGCGAATGCGTTGGCGTAGTATTGATGGTAAATGTTGGTTTCGCCTCTTTCCAGTCGATTTACTGTCATTTTGGGCGCAATTAGGGACGATTCTGAAGTTTCTTCATACCGTTCTAGCGCAACCAACAATCGGCCAGGCGCAATGCCTGCTTCTGCGGCGAATGCACCGCTATGCCAAGCGGCGGCAATTGGAATTTCCAGCGATAGCAGTCCCAAGGCGCGCCGTTGGGTTTTTAAGGACTCAAAGCCAAAGCTGTATCGGAGGCTTTCAGTTTGAAGATTGCCCGCAGTATCCAGCCAATGACCAGGCTGGTAGCGCAGGCCAAGTCCAATGGAGGCCGACCAGCTTTCAGACAGCTTGTAGGATCCGAAAAAGCCTCCTGAAAAGCCCAGCCAACGTTTGTCGGGAGCGGGTTGGTAGGCTGCCGTTGCAGCGGCAAAACCCAATGTATAGCGGCTGTCGCGGATTGGTTTTATTTGCTTGGCGGGGGGGGCTGTCACCGCTGAAGGCTTTTTGCCTGTGGATGTTCTGTTGCTGCTGACCGTATCCATCGGTAGCGGTAGGGCATATATTGGTGCGAACAATGATTTCAGGGTTTGGTCTTGCGCCAGTGCATTATTTGATTGAGATTGTGCTGGAATTCCAGTGTTTGAATTCGGTAATGGCTGGCCGGGCATGAGCGGGTTGTTCGGGTCAGTGCTGGTACTTGCAGCGTTTGAAGCCGACAATGGATACTGGGAAATACTGCTGTTTGCAGGTGCTTTTCGGGTATTTAAATCATTAGGAGCTGCTTCCGTTTTACCTGCTTGTTGCCCAATTGGCAATGGATCGACAGACAATTGGGAAGTGTTTTTAGTTTTTTGGGTGCCATTATTTTTTACCGTTTTGCCCCTAAGCCCTTGCCCTTTTTTATTTTCGGTATTGTTACTTGCCTCTTGCAAATTTGCTCCTTGCCCTTTTTTATTTCCCGTTTTGTTACTTGCCATTTGCGCATTTGCCTCTTGCCCCTTCTCACTTGCTGCGTTATTTTTTGCCCTTTGCGCCTTTGCCTCTTGCTTATTTTCTTGATCCGGCGCTGCAACGATCGATTTTTCCACTTGGCCTGCTGCTTTTGCCTCAATAGTGTTCGAAAATTCACCCCAAAAACCATACCCGGCAGCTACCAGCAGCATACCAGCCAAGCACCACCACAGCAACCAGCGCCGCTTTTTTCGCCGCCTTGCCTCATCCGCTTCGATCAACGCCAGCGCCTGCTCCCAGTATTCCTCCCGGAACGCGAAGCGACCGTTGGGGTCGTCGTTGTCATACTTTTGTTGCATCAGGTCGTCTATGTTTTTCACAATTTTTAATGTGATAATTCGATAATGTGATAATTGGGCATTGGCTTGGTGTTGGTTTTCAAGGCTTTTGCCCCTAGGCGCCCGAATGTTCCGCAATCCAGGTCTGTAATTTGCTTCGCGCTGCATTGACATGCCATTTTGAAGTTCCTTCACTCATGCCAAGCATATCGCTGATTTCTTTGTGGCTAAACCCATCCAGGGCAAACAAATTAAATACTTGTTGGGTCATGGGGGGCAATCTGCGCATCAAAGCTTCCAGTTGTTGTATGTCGATCCTTTTTTCTGTTTCCTGCCATTCAACGGGCTCTTCTGGATGGGCGCGTTCTATGTCTTCCGTAAAAACGGTAAGCTCCCGCCATTTCTTTTCCCGTCGAAATTCATCAATGGCGGTGTTTATCATGATTCGCCGAATCCAGGCTTCAAAAGGCACGGTTTCGCGGCGGTATTTATCGAGGTTGTTGATGATTTTCAAAAACCCGATGTTGAGCGCCGACACGGCCTCTTGTTCGTCGCGCCGATACCGGACACAAACGGCCATAAGCAACGGAAAACAAGCGCGGTAAAGCGCGTACTGCGCTTTACGATCGCCTTTGTGGGCTGCTTGTAGTAGTTGCGGGTCCAGGTTCATGTTTTGTTATTGTCCAACTCAATCACATACACGCAGGGTCGTGGTGAAAGGTTGGGTAAGGTTGAAAAAAAGTTATGAGAGATGAGTTATGAGTGATGAGTTATGAGTGATGAGTGGGCTCATCAATGTAGTTTTGGTTTGGGGGTGGTTTTTCAGCACTAAAAACAGGAGAGCGCAATGATGCAGGTATATGCCACCCACTCCTGCTAAATGGAGTGGGGAGGGCACTTGGGTGTTGGCCTAGCTGTGGGTGTGTAAAAGCCTAAGGAAAGAATACTGGTTACGAGTTGCATTCCCGATCCGCAAGCATTTTAGGTGCTGAAACACCACGCCCCCAAAAGGTTGGATGTTGTGCAAACTCATAACTCATAACTCATAACTCATAACTCATAACTCATAACTCATAACTCATCACTCATCACTCATAACTCATCACTCATCACTCAAACAAGCATCATCGGAATTTCCAACGTCCGCTTCAAGTAATACTCCACGTTCTCCCGCACGATAATATCTAGCGGAAGATATTGAACGGCGGGTATCTCTTTGCGGAGAATGAGGTGGTTAACCAGGGTAAGAATACCCAAATAGCCCTGATGCCAGGCATTTTGATTGATAAGAAAGCGGATTTTATTTTCTTCCAATAATTTCAGGTTGGGCTCAATAAGGTCGAAGCCCACAACTTTTATGCGCTGTTGGATTTCGGGGGACAGGGGGGTAAGCAATTTGTAAGCGCGCGAGTTCGTGACAAAAAAGCCGTTCAGTCGTGGGTGCTTTTCCAGTTGCGCGCTGATCCATGCCTTCATTTTTGCCGGATCGTCAAAGTCTTCAAAAATTTCTGAATGTACTTCAATGGATTTAGTGTTGTGCCGCAGGAAAAAATCTTTGAAGCCCTGTTGTTTGGCTTGCAGATGCCGGGCATTTTGCACTTCCTTGTCGAGGTTGAGCACCATGGCATGGTCGCCGTCGTTGAGGCCAAAATTGAGCAGGCGCCCGGCCAGCACACCGCTTTGGTAGGAATCCTGGCCGATGTAACTCAGCGCGTCGGTGCCTTCAATATGGGTGTTTATCATCACCTTGGGGATGCCCAAGCGCGTCGCTTCTGCGATGAGATAATCGGATTCGGTCAAAAAAACGGGCGCAAAAAGCAGTGCTTCAGGTTGGGTTTCGAGTGCCTTTTTGATCACTTCCTCGTATACTTTTGGCTCGAAGAGCGGGAAAAAGTAAAACTCTACGACAACACCATAATGACGTACTGATTCTGCTGCGCGTTCCACACCCTCCTTGGGTTGCGCCCAGTAGGGGTCTTGTTGGAAATGAGGCAATATGACGGCAATGCGCAGGGGCTTTTTGTTGTTGGCCAGCGACCGCGCGACAATGTTGGGTTCATAGCCCATTTCGCGCATTACTTTAATTACCCGTTCGCGCACCGCAGCCGACACGTGCCCGCGGTTGTGCAACACCCTGTCGACCGTGCCAATGGAAACTCCGGTTTGTTTCGCTATGTCTTTGATCCGTATTCGCTGGCTCATAAAATTTGATTTGGTACCCCATATCTCCAAACAGCGACCAAGGTAGGCGATTTTGATGTTTCTTCATTTATCCTCGAAAAATAAATCAGAATAATAATAACCCTGTGTGCGCACACGGAAGGAGAATAGTTTTTCCGTGTGCGCACACTTAAATAAAAAAAGTTTCCGTGTGCGCATACGGTATGAATATCATGCTTTATATTTGGGCCGCCTATTTGAACCCTTTAGGCCCACAATTCAACACATTCATAGAACAGAACAGGTGCTAATTGTATGAAAGTCAAAGAAAAAGCGAACGCTGGCTACCTAAAGTACGAACTCAAAAACTTCGAAAAGCTACCCGTCAAAATTTGGGACGATGCGCTGGAAGCATCCCGACACGTTGCCCAATCCATTGCTTTGGCCATCCGCCAGCGGCAGCAAGATGGAGAACGCATCGTATTAGGTCTTGCCACAGGCAGTACGCCGATCAAAGTGTATGAGGAACTCGTGCGCATGCACAAAGAAGAAGGGCTGAGCTTTCAAAACGTGGTTTCTTTCAACCTCGATGAGTACTACCCCATGCCCCGGGAAGCCCGCCAGAGCTACTGGCGGTTTATGCACGATTACTTGTTCGATCACGTGGACATGCAGCCCGCCAACATCCACATACCGGATGGCACCGTGCCGATGGAACAGGTTGCCGACGATTGTGCGCGTTACGAAAAACTGATAGACCTTGCCGGTGGCATCGACATCCAGTTGCTGGGTATTGGCCGAACAGGCCATATTGGCTTCAACGAACCCGGCGCTTGGGAAACTTCCCCAACCCGCATGGTGCGCCTCGACCACCTTACCCGCCACGACGCACTCAAAGATTTTCAAGGCGAAGACGATGTGCCCTACCGCGCCATCACCATGGGCGTGGGCAGCATTTTCAAAGCCCGTACGGTGTACCTGATGGCTTGGGGCCAACACAAGGCACATATTGTCCAGCAAGCTATTGAAGGTGAAATTTCCACCGCAGTACCTGCTTCATTCCTCCAAAAACACCCCAATGTAAAAGTGGTGCTCGACCGCAGCGCCGCTGAAGAGCTGACACGTATGCGTTCCCCCTGGCTTGCCGGTATTTGCAACTGGACAGACGACCTTATTTGCAAAGCGGTCGTTTGGCTCTCGCAAAAAACTGGCAAGCCCATCCTCAAACTCACCGATGAGGATTACAACGAACACGGCCTCAGCGAACTCATCATCGAACAAGCTAATTCCTACGAACTCAACATCCGAATTTTTAACTGCCTGCAGCATACCATCAGCGGCTGGCCGGGGGGTAAACCCAACGCGGACGACAGCAAGCGCCCCGAACGCGCCAAACCTGCCAAAAAAACGGTTATCCTTTTCAGTCCCCACCCCGACGACGATGTGATTTCCATGGGCGGCACCTTCCAGCGCCTCGTCGATCAGGGCCATGATGTGCACGTGGCCTACCAAACTTCGGGCAACATCGCCGTGCACGACTACGATGCCCTGCGCTACGCAGAGTTCATGCTGGAATTTGGGGAAACACAAAAAACAATGGACGAAGCCGAGGCAAAGCGCCTGAAAAAAATCATTCAGTTCCTGGGAAAGAAAAACTCCTCCGATGAAGATTCGCCTGAAGTGCGCAGCATCAAAGGCTTGATTCGCCGGGGCGAAGCGCGTTCAGGTGCCAGGTTTACAGGCCTTAACGACGACCATATTCATTTCCTCGACATGCCTTTTTATGAAACAGGAAAAACCCGTAAAAAACCGCTGGGCGACGCTGATATCAAAATCATCATGGATTTGATGCAGCAGTTGAAACCCCATCAGGTGTATGCAGCAGGCGATTTGGCCGACCCACACGGCACCCACCGCGTTTGCCTCGATGCTATTTTTGAGGCTTACCGTAGATTGAAAAAAGAGCCCTGGTTGAGCGATTGTTGGGTTTGGCTGTACCGTGGCGCCTGGCACGAATGGGCTGTGCATGAAATTGAAATGGCCGTGCCCATGAGCCCGCAGCAACTCCGCAAAAAACGCCAGGCAATTTTTATGCACCAGAGCCAGAAAGACCGTCCGCCATTCCCCGGCGACGACAACCGCGAATTCTGGCAACGCGCCGAAGAGCGCAACCGCGAAACCGCCCACGCCTACCGGGCACTTGGCTTGTCGGAGTACGAAGCCATGGAGGCCTTTGTCCGTTGGAAACCCATGTAGCCAGTCATAATTGCTTTTGAATTAATTAATTAATTAAACCATTTTTGTATGAAGCACAAAATTAAACAAGCTCTTCACGGCAGAATCTTCAAGATTCCGCTGTTGCTGCTGTGCATGGTCTTTGTTGGCCATATCAGTGCGCAAACCGTGAGCGGAAAGGTGACCGATGCCGGCACCGGAGATCCACTCATCGGCGCTTCGGTACGGGAAGATGGCACCAGCAATGGCGCTACTACCGATGCCAACGGCGCCTATCGCCTGAATGTCAGCAGCGCCAACGCTACCTTGTCGGTAAGCTACACGGGCTACCAAACGAAATCCGTTCCGCTTGCTGGCAGCGCAACCGCTGATGTGATGCTCGAAGCAGGCACTGCCCTCAATGAGGTAGTGGTTACGGCGTTGGGTATCAAACGAGACAAAAAGGCTCTGGCTTACTCCGCTCAGGATGTAGTAGGGTCAGCCATCGCAACGGCCAAAGAGCCCAACCTCCTGAACAACCTTTCAGGTAGGGTTGCTGGTGTACAGCTCTACAAGGGTTCCGGTGGCCCGGGTGGTTCTACCAGAATCGTCATTCGAGGCAACAACTCCCTGGGTGGTAACAACCAGCCTTTGATTGTTGTCGATGGTGTTCCGATGGACAACTATCAGACATCCAATTCGAACAACGAGTATGGCTCTTTCGACCGCGGTTCCGGTATTTCTGACCTGAACCCAGATGATATTGAAAGTGTATCGGTGCTGAAAGGTCCGGCTGCTGCTGCGCTGTACGGCACAAGGGGTGGTAACGGTGTTCTGCTCGTGACCACTAAAAGTGGTGCCAATAAGCGCGGACTTGGCGTTACGGTTACTTCCAGCCTTACCGCGGAGGCTCCCTTGTTGTACCCTAATGTTCAAAATCGTTATGGACAAGGTGCCAATGGTGTTTTTGATGCTACAGGACTTGGAAGCTGGGGGCCTGAAATGACCGGCCAGCAAGTAACAGACTGGACTGGAAAAACCGTTGCGCTTAGCCCACATCCCAACGATTTGAAAGACTTCTTGCAAACGGGTATTACCGCGACCAACTCCATTGGCTTGAGCGGCGGCAATGAAAAAAGCTCCTTCCGCTTTAGTTACACCAATTTTGACAACAAAGGCAACCTGCCGACGAGCACGTTGAAGCGTAACCTCGCGACATTGCGTGTTGGACATAAGCTGAACAGCAAACTCAACTTTGATAGCAAGATCAGCTATACCAACCAGTCGGCCTACAACCGTCCGCAAACATCGGGCAGTCCCGACAACGTGTTCTGGCAGTATGCAACCATGCCGCGCAGCATCAACATGGCCGACATGGATCCTGCCGCTGATGCCAATGGCAACCTGCGTATTTGGAGCAACAAGTCGAATGTGCTCCAGAATCCGTACTGGACGATCAACAAAAACTACAACCAGGATCAAAGCCACCGCCTCCTGACCATGCTCTCGCTCGAATATCAGTTGACGGATTGGCTGAAAGCTAAAGTCCGCCATGGTATGGATCAGCGTTTCGTGACACAGGAAGACGTAAAAGCCTTCGGTACCCTGTGGAATTCTTCCGTCAACGGTGGCAACTATTCCGCCGGGAAAGACGATGCGCGGGAAACCAACCTAGATGGATTTCTGACTGCTGAAAAGACCTTCCGCGACCTGTATGTGTCGCTCAGCGTTGGCGCCAACCAGCAGAAGACCCGTTTCCAGTCTGTAACTGGCTCGACCAACGGCCTCGACGTACCGGGTGTGTACAACCTCGGTTCGGGCAACAACCCGCGTCCTGCTTCTTATTTTGCACAAACGCAGCTCAATTCCGTGTATGAATTCCTGAATATCGGCTGGAAAAACTGGCTATATGCAGACATCACGTATCGCACCGACTGGTCTTCAACACTCGGAAAAAATAACCGCCAGTTTTCATATCCTTCGTTTGGCGGCTCCTGGATTTTGAGTGACATGTTGCAAGACATGGACATGAAGCTTCCTTCTGCTATTACGTTTCTGAAATTGCGCGGTGCTTATGCTGAGGCCGGTAATACGATTGGTGCTTACCAATTGCAACCGATCTACGGTATCTCTCGCGGATTCCAGAATGCGATCAATTCGAGCGTTCCAAGTATTTTGCTCAACGAGAACATCTTACCGGAGATCATCAAGTCGACGGAAGTTGGCGCTGACCTTCGCTTTTGGAACAACCGTATTGGCCTTGATTTTACCTGGTACAAGAAAAATGCGTACAACCAAATCCTGTATGCGCCAACACCGGCAGCCTCTGGCTACAATTTCCGCGTAATCAATGCGGGTAACGTAGAAAACAAGGGTATTGAATTTACACTCAACCTAGCGCCTTTGCGCACGGAAAATGGTTTGAACTGGGACATTTTTGTGAATTTCAACAAAAACACCAACCGGGTGCTGGAGCTTTCTCCTGAAGTGCAAACCTACTTGTTGCAAGGCGATGCCAACTCAAGGGCAGTGCGCGTTGCTGCCAACGCCAAGGAAACCACCGATGTCAACATGGACGGCATCATTGATGACGGTTTGTACGGAAACCTATATGGCCGTGATTTCAAGCGTTCACCAGATGGACAAATCATTGTAGGTGCAGACGGTGTACCGCTGAAATCGGAGAACAAAAACATGTTGTTGGGCAATTATCAACCCGATTTTCTGATGGGTATTGGCAACCAATTCAACTACAAAGGCTGGGGATTGAGCTTCCTTTTTGACATCCGTCAGGGCGGTATTATCTATTCCCAATCACTAGCATCCATGCACGGCGCAGGAACTGCTAAAGGAACAGAAGCCAACCGCGAGGGAGGTCTGGTGGTAGATGGTGTTGTAGAAACCAGCAACTCGGATGGTACAAAAACGTACACACGCAATACAACTTCTATCAAATCGGAGGAATACTGGAGTGCTGTAGCAGGTGTTGAGCCCGTGGCTTCCTTGTTTACATATGATGCCAGCAATGTGCGTTTGCGCGAATTGGTGCTGGGTTATTCTGTGCCAAACAAGGTATGGGGTGCTAAGGAATATGTGCGCAATATGCAGATCAGCCTGGTTGGCCGTAACCTTTGGTTAAACACCAAAGTGCCAGGTGTTGACCCTGAAAGCACCTTCTCTACCACCAACTCACAAGGCGTTGAACATGCGGCATATCCTTCTATTCGAAGCATTGGCGTTAACCTGAAATTTGATTTCTAAAGGCAAGGCCGCAAATCAGCGTGTTTTTTAGAATTTAGTTTAGGACATGTTTGATTTGTGGCTATTAGTATTTGGCAGAAATTAGTTTGAACTAATTTTGACCTAACGTCTTGACGTTCATTGCCTTTTTGCCTTTTGCTATTTTGCCTTTTTACTTATTAGCTTCAATCTTAACAAAATAACTTTTTTAACATGAAAAATATGCTTTTTCACCGCGCCTCAAAGAGCGCATTGCTGCTGGGCACTGTCCTGGCAGTGTTGGCAGTTTTTTCGTGCACCAAAGACTTTGACAGTATCAACAGCAACCCAAACGGGTACACGGCTGACAAAGTTGAGCCTAGTTTCCAGCTTGCCAATGTGTTTGGCAACTCGGTTCTGGATCCAGGCATGCATGAGCGTATGCATCAATTGACCAACGACATTTTTGCACAGTTTTTCGCCAATGAGGGTTTTTCTACCCAAACGGGCAAAACAAACGATGAGTGGGCCACGTCCTATTACAACGACTACCACAGCCGCTTCATCGCCAATTTGAACGACGTAATCCGCAACGAGCGAAAAAAAGGCGTTGATTCCCGCGAACTGCACGTTGCGCGTATTTGGCGCTGTTGGGTGTACAGCCGGGCAACCGACATGTATGGCGACCTGCCTTATTTCGGCGCTGCCGATGGTACAGGCCAAAACGCGCCTTACGACAAGCAGTCGGATATTTACAAGGACATGTTGAAAGAGCTGAAAGAAGCATCTGCAGCACTCAATGACGACATGAAACCCATGCCTGCCGGTCAGGATTATGTGTACAACAACGACGTAGCGAAGTGGAAAAAATTCGCCAACTCACTCCGCTTGCGCCTGGCCCTGCGTTGCTCTCAAGCAGATCCCGCCTTGGCGAAGACTAACGCGGAAGAAGCCATTGCTGCCGGCGTATTTGGAAGTGCTGACGATGCCTGCAACATGCCGCGCAGCGACCAGTTTGGCTGGGGCTACAATTACCAGAATTCGTACTACTACGGCTGGGGTTCACTGGCCATGAGTCGTTCGATGGAAAACTTGATGACTGGCTTGGGTGGGCAGCCATTCCCATCAAAAGCAGGGGTTACCTACACTTTCGACGATCCGGGTATAGCCATTCCCGGCGGACCTTTTGAAAATGCACTCGATCCTGGTCACGATAAATTCAAGTTGGGTGTGCCTTCTACGGTTGACCCACGCGGCCCGCTTTACTTCGAGCCTTCCAGCACAGCTTCCGGTACAAGCGATATGATACTGGCCGATGGCCAAACCTACAACTGCCTGAACCGTTGGCGTGGCACACCCGCTGGTCTGTCTACCACAGCCAGATCAAAGCCTTATTACCAGATGTCCAATCAGGCGCGTTTGGGCAAGCCTTACCTGGAGGTCACACGACCATTTGAAGTATTGACTTACCATGAAGTGTGTTTCCTGTTGGCAGAAGCCGCGCAGCGTGGCTGGGCAGCAGGTGCAACCACCCAGAACTGGTATGAAAAAGGTATTGAAGCATCTATGTTGCACCACGGTGTTTCTGCTGCTACGATCACTGCCTACACCGCTTCTACCGCAGAAAATACTTACGGTACTACAGTGAAATGGGGCAATGATTCCGGCAAAATGTGGAACGGAAAATCGGTGGATGGGGAGCTCGACAAAATCATCACCCAGAAGTACATCGCCCTATTCCCTGATGGCGGATGGGAGGCATGGAACGACCACCGTCGCTTGCACCGGCCAGCGTTGGTTCCATTTGCTGCCCCTGATCCAACGGCTGTCAGCGCCACCAACGGAGGCCCTGGTAACTATGTGAAGCGTATTACGTACCCCTCTGTGGAAGCACTGAACAACACGGCATTCTACAACCAGGCTGTGTCGAACCAAGGCCCCGATGTGGAAGCTACTCCCGTTTGGTGGGACAAAGATTAACTGCTTTTTGATTTAAATAATAACAGAGCCGGGCATCCTAATTTCAGGGTGTTTGGCTCTTGTTTTTTTCCCTCGAAAAACTTGGCGTTCTTTGCTGCAAACCACAAATTTTTTTCACCACATAGATCACATCGGTACTTCATGGCAGACGCCTGATGTGCGCATTGTGGCAAAACATTACTACAAACCTAATTTATCTCTACACCGATGGCTTTTCGATATTTCGCTATTCCAATGCTGGTGCTGTGCGCGGCTTTTTTTCAAAACTGCAACAAACCAACGGTAGCAGACACCTTGTTCTCAAAACTTGATCCCAAAGACACCAAGCTCGATTTCGTGAATGTGAATGTTGAAAACGAACAAATCAACATTCTTACCTACGAATATCTCTACAACGGCAGCGGTGTGGCCATGGGCGATGTCAACAACGATGGCCTAGTAGATATTTACCTGACCTCCAACAACCAGGAAAACAAACTCTTCCTCAACAAAGGGAACTTTGTTTTTGAAGACATCAGCACCAAAGCAGGAGCAGGATGCAAGGCAGGCTGGAAAACCGGCTGTAGCTTTGTAGATATCAACAACGATGGCTGGCTCGATATTTATGTGTGCCGCTCTGCCGATAGCAACCCCGATCGCCGCCGCAACAGCTTGCTGATCAACAATAAAGACCTGACTTTTACAGACAGGGCCAAAGAAATGGGCTTGGACGATGAATCCTACACCACCCAAACCGCCTTCTTCGATTTTGACCGCGATGGCGATTTGGATATGTTTGCCCTTAACCATTCGCTCATTGAAGTATCGAAGCAAATGAGCAATTCGCCCGTGAGTCGCCTGTTGCGTACGCCTTCGCTCGTCAACCGCCTTTTCCGCAACGATGGCGGCCATTTTACCGATATATCAGTAGAAGCGGGTATTCTCGGCAATGCCTCCAACTATGGGCTGGGCATCAACGTGGCCGATATCAATAACGACGGTTGGCCCGATATTTATGTATCAAACGATTACGTGGAAAAAGACCAACTGTACATCAACAACCATGATGGTACCTTTTCAGAGCGGGGCATGGAATTCTTCGACCACTTTTCGCACTTTTCCATGGGCCTCGACATTGCCGATATTAACTCCGACGGCCTGCCAGATATTTTTACTTCCGACATGCTACCCGAAGACAACGCCCGGCAAAAACTGCTGTTCGGCCCCAACCAGTACGACAAGCTCCAGATCATGGAGCAAGGCGGTTTTGGCTTTCAATTTATGCGCAACATGCTGCAACTCAACAACGGCGACGGCACCTTCAGCGAAATTGGGCAGCTTGCGGGTGTTTCCAATACCGACTGGACCTGGGCACCACTGCTTGCTGATTTTGACAATGATGGTTACAACGATCTTTTCGCAACCAACGGCTACAAACGCGATTTCACCGACAATGACTTTTTGCGATACCGTTCAGATACAGAGGCCAAATCCATGGCTCCCGGAAATACCCCCAAACTCAGTTTTGTTGAAATGATCAAGAAAATGCCCCAAAAGAAAGTGCCCAACTACTGCTTTCGCAACCGGGGCGATTTGACTTTTGAAAACATGTCGGAAAAATGGGGCTTCAGCGAACCCGTGCTTTCCAATGGTGCCGCTTATGCAGATTTGGACAACGACGGCGACCTCGACCTGGTACTCAACAACCTCGACGACAAAGCAGGTGTTTACCGCAACAATGCGGAGAAATTCAACGCAAACAATCATTTCATCCGCATCAAATTGCAGGGCGAAGGCGGCAACTCCGCAGGCTTAGGCGCAAAAGTGTGGGTATGGACCAATGGGAAAACCCTCTACCGCGAACAATCCCCTGTTCGGGGTTACCAATCTTCTGTGGACCCCGCCTTGCATTTTGGCCTTGGTGAAGCGACAGAGATTGACTCCCTGAAAATCCAGTGGCTGAGCGGCAAAACGGCCCTTCAAACCAAGCTCCCCGTCAACCAAATGCTAACCCTCAGTGAAAAAGATGCCGTTGAGACCCCAATTAAAAAAGTATTGGCGACACCGTCTGTTTTCAATGCCAGCACCGGAATACTTGATTTTAAGCACGTAGAAGATCCTTTTATCGACTTCAACAGCCAGCGCTTACTTCCAGGATTTCTTTCCCGACAAGGCCCTTGCATGGCCCAGTCCGACCTGAATGGCGATGGGCTTCCTGACGTGTTTGTTGGCGGGGCAGCCAAGCAGTCGGGGGCTGTTTTCTTGCAAATTGTAGGTGGAAAATTTCGCGCCAGCAGTCAACCAGCCTTGGAAGCCGATAAAGATGCGGAGGACACAGATGCCCAATTTTTTGATGCCAATGGCGATGGCCAGCTTGATTTGTTGGTCGCTTCCGGGGGCAATTGTTTTCCGGCAAATTCGCCCTTGTTGCGTCCGCGTTTGTATTTGAACGACGGCAAAGGTAACTTCTCGCGCCAGCAAGATGCCCTGCCCAGCAAGGGTTTTGACAGCGGCTGCGTTTCCGTAGCCGATTTCGACCGCGACGGCGACCAGGATATTTTTATTGGCAGCAGGCTTACACCAGGTCGCTACCCCCAAACACCACCTTCTTTTCTGTTTCAAAATGACGGCAAAGGGAGTTTTAAGGAGGTGACAGCCAGTATTTGTCCTTTGTTACAAAGTGCCGGCATGGTGTCAGATGCAGTATGGCTCGACATCAACGGCGATCAATACCCGGAGTTGCTAGTTTGTGGAGAATGGATGCCCATTCGGGTGTTCCAAAATGAAGGCGGCAAATCCTTCAAAGAAATATCGACAACAGCCGGCTTTGAAAACACTTCCGGCTGGTGGAACACCCTCCACCTTGCCGACCTCGATGGCGATGGCGATCTTGACATTGTGGCTGGAAACCTTGGCACCAATTGCCAGATGAAAGCCGACCCGCAGCATCCGGCATCCGTCACGTTTAAGGATTTTGACGGCAACGGCTCCATCGACCCTGTTTGGTGCTACGACATTCAGGGCAAAAGCTACCCAGCTTTCAGCCGTGATGAAATCCTGGATCAGTTGCCAGGGTTGCGCAAGAAGTATGGGACGTACGCGGCCTATTCCAATGCCACCATCAGCGATTTTTTTTCGGAAAAAGACCTTGAAGGTAGTATTACGCTCACTGGGGAGTTTTTTGAAACTGCTTTATTCATCAACAACGGAAACGGTACATTTTCCGTCAAAAAACTGCCCGTCCAGGCGCAATTTTCCCCTGTCTACGCCATTGCATCCGCGGATTTTAATGGTGATGGGCATGTTGATCTCGTGCTGGCGGGCAATCAAAGCCCGATGCGGGTGTCAGTTGGCAGGTTTGATGCCAACCACGGGCAGTTGTATTTGGGTGATGGAAAAGGTGGGTTTGTATTTGTATCCCAGCAGCAATCGGGGCTCAACGTGCGGGGTGATGTGCGGGCTTTGGAGGTGTTGAAGTTCGGTGGGAAAACGGAGCTGTTGTTTGGGGTGAATAATGCTGGAGTGCGGAGTGCGGAATGCGGATTGAGGAGTACGGAATAAGCTCGTCGTTTCACGCTGCTTTTGGCATTTGGCGCCGGCAATATGACCAAGTGCTATTTCTTGTTCTGGGATGGATGAAAATATCCGGATGTTTCATTTAAACCGACCAATCCAAATATCATTGCGATAATATTCGGAAATAGTGGCAGTGCTTCCCCAAGGGTACCAGCGCCAAATGCCAAAAGCAGGTGTAGATGATGAGCACATTCCGAACGCCGCAATCCAAAATCCGCATTCAATCCCCTCTCCCATAAGCCGCTAAAAACACCGAAGCCGCCGCAGCACCCCCAGCCAAACTGCCCACCAAATAAATCCAAATATCGCCCATAGAGAACATGCCCGCGACGGTAGCGCCGATGCCAACTGCCGGGTTAAAGGCACCGCCGCTGATAGCCCCCAACCCGTAAGTTGCGGCCATCACGGTGAAGCCAATAGCAAGGCCATAGTGGGAATTGCCGGCGTTGCTTTCTGTGGTCGCTACGTTCAGCACCACATAAGCCAGCGCCAAAGTGCCTAAAAATTCGCTCAGCAGGGACGCAAAAGGATCGGGATTGCTGTGGAAGGCGATGGCTGCCCCGCCGCCAGAACCGTGCAGGTAAGCTCCAATAGAAGCGGCTATTACCCCGCCAAATATCTGCGCCACCATGTACATAATGGTGTCGTTTATTTCTATTTTTCCACGAATACGCACCGCGAGCGTGACGGCAGGGTTGAAGTGCCCGCCGGAGATATGGCCACCCGCATAAATCATTGCCGTGTACATGGCGCCGACGGCCAGTGGTGCCAGGGGTGTTATGTCGGGGTTATTGGAAGTAAGGATTGCCGTGAGCACGAGAAAGAAGGTGCCGATAAATTCTACGAGGTACTTTTGCATGGTTCTGTCGTTTTGTTTGGCGAAAAGTCGATTTTTGCGGGGTGGGGGAACATATAGACCATGATTTTTTAATACATAGACACAAAGGGACATAGAAAATATAGTTTTTGAGTACGTCGTGCTACGTTTTCTATGTCCCTTTGTGTCTATGTGTTAAAAAATACACGGACTATCTAGTAAATTCACCCGTTTTGATTCACAAAATAACAAATAACGCGCATGAAACACCTCCCTTTTATCCTCCTTTTTTTATTCATAATGGCACATAGTGAAACGAATGCCCAAAACCAGGTACTTACGCCCGAACTGCTCTGGAAAATAGGTCGTGTTGGCCTGGAATGTGTATCGCCCGATGGTCAATTGGCTGTTTATGGCGTTGCCCGCTACGATATGCCAACGAATAAAAGCAGCCGGGCGCTGTATTTGGTCAATATTCAAAGCGGCGATACCCGCCTGCTCACCGACCCGGAGAAGACAAGCTCCGACGCGGAATTTCACCCCGATGGGAAAAAACTGGGCTTTCTGCGCGATGGAAAGTTGCATGAGATGCCCGTCAGTGGCCCAGGCGAGGCTGTGAAGGTCAGTGACTTGGAAATTAATGGTTTCCACTACGCACCCAATGGCAAGCATATCCTTTTTGCCCAAGACGTAAAATTGGATAAAAACCTCCAGGAGCTCAATGCCGACCTCCCCAAATCCAGCGGTCGCGCTTTTGACGGGCTGATGTATCGACATTGGAAAAGCTGGCACGACTACGCATACAGCAATGTTTTTTACGTGAACTACCGCGACGGACAATTTACATCCAAACCCGTCAATATTCAAGGCGACGAACGCTTCGATACCCCCCTGACCCCCGATGGCGGCATGGAACAAATTTCCTGGAGCCCCGATGCGCGATGGATCATTTACACCTGTCGGAAAGCCAACGGCACGGCTGAAGCCCAATCCACCAACAGCGACCTGTATGCCTATGAAGTTGCTTCGGGGAAAACACTCAATTTTACGGAAGACCTTCCTGGCTACGACCGCGACCCTGTTTGGTCGCCCGATGGGAAATACCTCGTTTGGACAAGCCTCGCCCGCGCAGGCTATGAGGCCGATCGCCCGCGCCTGATGATGATGGAGGCGCAAACCAGTCAGCGAGAGGAGCTTACCACTAGCTGGACTTATGAAGCCAATAACCCCGTTTGGGCAGCTGATAGTAAGTCTTTGTATTTTATCAGCAGTGAAAATTTTACGCAGCAGATTTACCAAATCAACATCGCCGACAAAAAAATCAGGCGCATCACAGAAGGCACACATGATTACACGGCCTTAAAAGTGGCCGGTAATGAGCTCATTGCCACGCGCAATTCCATGATAACACCGGCGGAAGTATATGCCGTGAACGCCAAAACGGGTGTTGCGCGACAGCTTTCTCAGGTTACCGATGAAGTGTGGGCCAACCTGGCCAAGCCTAAGGTAGAGCGTCGCACCGTGAAAACTTTTGACGGGAAAGACATGAACGTGTGGCTGATTTTACCGCCAAACTTCGACCCGGCAAAGAAATACCCCGCCTTGGTGTATGCCCAAGGTGGCCCCCAATCAGCCTTGAGCCAATTCTTCTCTTACCGCTGGAATTTCGCCTTGATGGCTTCCCATGGCTATGTCGTGGTAGCGCCATGCCGCCGCGGGATGCCCGGCTCCGGCCAAGCCTGGAACGATGCCATTACGGGCAAATGGGGTGATGCGATGAAGGACTACCTCTCTGCTACAGATGCGGCGGCCAAGGAACCATTTATTGATGCGGCTAAAATGGGTGCCGTGGGTGCCAGTTTCGGTGGCTACTCCGTGTATTGGCTGGCTGGCAACCACCAAAAGCGGTTCAAAGCCTTTGTTTCCCACTGCGGCTTGTTCAACCTGGAAAGCTTTTATGGAACAACCGAAGAAGTTTGGTTCCCGCATTACGATTTCGAGGGAGCTTACTGGCAAACACCAACGCCAAAAATGTACCAAACCGACAGCCCGCACCTATATGCAAAAAACTGGGACACGCCCATGCTCGTAATTCACAACGAACTTGACTTCCGGGTGCCCTTCAGTGAAGGCATGCAGGCATTTCAGGTAGCGCAGTTAAAAGGAATCCCTTCACGTTTTTTGAGCTTCCCCGATGAAGGACACTGGGTGAGTAAGCCGCAGAATAGTTTGCTGTGGCAGCGGGAGTTTTTTGGGTGGCTGGACAAGTACCTCAAGTGAATGCGGAATGCGGAGTGGGGAATGCGGAGTGCGGAATGCGGAGTGGGGAGTGCGGAGTGGGGAATGCGGAGTGCGGAGTGCGGAGTGCGGAATGCGGAATGCGGAGTGGGGAGTGCGGAGTAGGGAGTGGGGAGTGGGGAGTGGGGAATGCGGAGTGCGGAATGCGGAGTGCGGAGTGGGGAATGCGGAGTGGGGAGTGCGGAATGCGGAGTGGGGAGTGCGGAGTGTGGAATGCGGAGTGGGGAATGGGGAGTGTGGAATGCGGAGTGTGGAATGCGGAGTGTGGAATGCGGAGTGTGGAATGCGGAGTATGGAATGGGGAGTGTGGAATGCGGAATGCGGAGTGCGGAGTGGGGAATGCGGAGTGCGGAGTGCGGAATATGCTCATCATTTGGCCATGCTTTTGGAATTTGTCGCTGGCACTAATGAGGAAAATTGTGGGAATGTTTAGAAAAGTGTGTCAAATCATAATGCCGATTGAAAAATGATTGTCAAATTTAGTTTTCAGTATTTGGCTTTGGCTTGTCCAGTCCTTCGTTTTCCACATTTCAA
>Ga0335398_10003153_pt1 | contig 24680 bp, 20 predicted proteins | sample BON03_FD_205742 | JGI IMG/M metagenome (GOLD analysis project Ga0335398, IMG submission 205742) | Freshwater microbial communities from Lake Bonney liftoff mats and glacier meltwater in Antarctica - BON-03 (spades assembly) (version 2) | ecosystem: Environmental > Aquatic > Freshwater > Ice >... | reverse complement strand
TCGTCGGCACCAATCTTGAAGACGTCAACGACGTTCTCGCGACGACTCGTCGGTCGCTCGGTATCGGGCTGCCGATCCTGTTGCTGTTGATCGCCGGGATGATCTGGGTCGTCATTGGACGGGCATTACGCCCTGTCGAGGCAATCCGATCCGAAGTTGCCGATATCGGCGGTGGAGATCTGCACCGACGAGTGCCCGAACCGCAAACCGACGACGAGATCGGTCGGCTCGCCCGAACGATGAACGCGATGCTTGATCGGTTGGAAACAGCCGATGTTGCCCAAGCGCAGTTCGTCTCGAACGCCTCCCACGAACTGCGAACCCCGATCGCCGTGATTCGTCACGAACTCGAAGTCGGGCTGCGCGGAGACGACGACGTGCTGCTGCGCGAGATCGCAGCGGAGGTGCTTGAGGAAGACCTTCGGATGCAGCGGCTGGTCGAGGATCTCCTCCTCCTCGCGCGCCGCGATGGACGAGCAGGCGAGGCGCCGCCCGTGGCCCGACTGCTGGTCGACCTCGACGACATTGCGTTCGGTGAGGCGCTTCGAGTCCAAACTGACAAGACGGTGACCACATCCGGCGTCTCGGCTGGCCAGGTCCGCGGCGACCCCGATCAACTCGCGCGAGTGGTGCGCAACCTGCTCGACAATGCGTTATGCCACGCCGCCTCGCGTGTCGATATCTCGGTCATCAGTACGCCAGACGGACTCGTCGTGCTGTCGATCGACGACGACGGCGACGGCGTTGCAGAGGCCGATCGGGAGCGGATCTTCGAACGATTCGGTCGGCTCGACGAAGCTCGTGCACGCGACGACGGCGGCTCCGGTCTCGGCCTCGCGATCGTGGTCGGCCTCGTCAAGGATCACGGCGGGACGGTCACGGTTTCGACCAGCCCTGCGCTTGGAGGCGCCCGCTTCGCGATCTCCTTGACCGACGCCCGCATCTGATTGCTGTTTCACCTTCAGAAACACTCGTGCCTGAACCCGCTGATGCCGCCCTTGCTCGACCTCAGTCGGCAGTTTCAGCTCCGCCGGCATCTTTCGTAGTAGTCGCTGTTTGGACTGCCGCGTCGGTCGCGCTGACCTCGACAGTGACCTCTTGCGCGTTGGTCGACATCCGATAGATGCTGAAGTCGTTGATAGGGAAGTGGTCGGGTGCTCCGGTGTTGTCGAAGTGGATGGTGCGTGAGCCGCCGCCGGGAATTGTGAACGAGTCGGGCACCTTGGTGTAGTAGCTCTCGCTGATGTTGTCGGTCGGATCGGTGAAGGTGGAGTAGATCTCGAATCCGCCGAGGTCTGTTGAGCCGGTGTTCGAGAGCTCGACCTCGAGGTGGTCGTCGACCGCCTTGCCGCTGGCGTCGACGTTGTTCTCGACGAGGACCGAGCCAATGGTGAGGCTCTGGGCGGTGGCGGTGTTGGCGATCGGATTCGATGTCACCGGAAGGATCTGACCTTCGCTGGCCGTGGACCCGGCGACGGGGGTGCTGTTCGTGGCTGGTGAGGTAGAGCCAGTGCTGCCGCCGCACGCCGCGAGGGTCAGCCCGCCCGCAGCTACCACGGTGGCGATGACTCTGGTTCGTCGCCGCCTGCCTCGCCAGCTCGGCGATGTTGCGAGGCGCTGGCTTGTGATCGGTGTCGTGTTCATGGGTTGCTCCTTCTAGGAGGTTGGGGGAAGAGTGGGCTGGTTGCGGAAACTGCGTCGAAGGCCCCACATCAGGGCGATCGGGTAAGCGATCAGCCAGCCGATGTCGTTACGCTTTTCAGCGAGAAGCTGTCCGAGGCTGAAGCCGCGGTATTTGTCCTGGACATCTGTCATGGCGAACGAGAACCGTTCGAAGTGTTTTGCGAACGAGAGCTCTTCGATGCCAATGCGGGTTTTCTCGTAGAGCGTGAAGTGTTCGAGGATCTTGGTCTCGCCGGCTCGGTCCAGGCCGAGGGCCGAGAACAGTCCGCCTGGGATCTGGTTGTCGGCGTCGAGGGTGTCGCCGAGCTGAGGCAGGATGAGCACGATGAGCAGCCAGACGCCGAGAGCGATCATCAGCCCGTTCGCTGTGACCTTTGTATGGGCGGTGGCGATGACCCCGACTCCGTAGAAGACGCCCATGTAGACGACGGCGCCAAGGTAGGCGAGGAGCAGCTTGAAGCCTTGGGCAGCATTGATCCAGTCGTTGCCGATTGACCCGACGCAGACGATGCCGACCATCGCGGTGACGGCGACCAGCGTGCCGATCACCGCGAGCGCACCGAGCAGGCTTCCTGCCATCTGTTCGCCCGAACTGACGGGTCGCGAGCGGATCATGGCGAGGGTCCGGTTGGAGCGCTCGCGCGACACGGTGAGGTAGCCGAGCGCGATCGCGATGACGGCACCGATGATCTCGAGGTATTCGAGTGACCCGCGCAGCAGCGACAGAGGGGCGAGTAGGGAGGGAGCGATCCGGGCGACACCTCCTGCTTCTGCGGCTGCTTTGTACATCTCGTAGTCGGCGAGTTTGCTGCGGTAGTCGACCGACGCGATGTAGACCGAGACGGCGGTAACCGTGACGATGATGCCGAGCAGGGCGAGCAGGATGCGACTGCGCACGGCGGCTCGATACTCGTGGTGAGCGAGCGCAAAGATTCGCGATCGTGGGCTGTTTGTTGTGACGGGTGCATTGCGAGTTGGCAGCGCCGGGGCCGCCGGTGTGGTGGTCGTCTCAATCACTGGAAGTTCCTGTCGAGTAGTCGTGACGCTGCACGAGAAGCACGATCGCGATTGCGAGGAGCAGTCCGAGCGCAGCGATCGAGAGCAGCCCGGTGAGTGACCCCTTGACGGTCGATGTTTCCAGGACCTGGCCACTGATCTGCTTGTATTGCTCGACCACCGAGTAGGGCCGGGCCTTCGATGTCGCTCGGAAAAACGCCTGGGAGGTGCTGACCGGATCCGTGATCGGATTCAGCGACTGGGTGGGGCGGAGCCCGGAGGTGACCTGGGGAACCGCGAACGTGATCACGAGCCACACACCCGTTGCGGTCAACAAGGCGAGTGATCGACGGTGGGTGAGCAGGACGGTTGCCATCCCGACAAATGCGAACACCATCAGGTACAGCAGCGAGAGCCCGTAAAAGCCGGCAAGTCGGCCGAACTCGCCGAAACTCGGAAGGGCGCGGTTCACGATGACGAGCGCCAGCGTGGACACAGCGAGGCTGACGGCGAGAATGCTGAACAGAACCACGGCGGCTCCAACGGCCTTGCCGACGATGTAGGTGGTGCGATTGATCCGGCGGGAGAACACCAGTCGTCCAATGCCATCGGTCTCGTCATCCGCGAGGCTGATATGGCCGAGCACGATGGCGAGCAGCGCACCGATCAGGGGGATGTAGACGACCATGTTCGACAGCAACGACAGGGTTGGCTTCAACCGGAACGGGTTCTCCGGCGCTGGTAGGCCCTGCGTTGCGAGGAGCTTGACCGACTCGTCGTAGACACCCACGATGGTGCGATGGCTCGACCAGCCGAGCACGCCGGCCAGGGCGGTCATCACGAGGAACGTGGCGAGCAGCCAGAGGAATGTGCGCTGCCTTCGCAGCGACAGGATCTGGTGGCGAGCGATCGTCGCAATCATGAGGGGATTGATTCCATTCGGACGTAGATGTCTTCGAGCGACGTCTCGTCGGGGAATCGGGCCGTCGTCGCTTCGATTGAGTCCTTGTAAATCAACTCACCATGATTGAGGACGCCGATGGTGGTGCACACTTTCGCGACTTCGCTCAGGAGGTGTGTGTTCATAAACACCGTCATGCCGAGCTCCCGGTTGAGCCGCAGGATCGTGTCTCGGAGTTGGCGGACACCGACGGGGTCGAGGCCGGCGGTCGGCTCGTCGAGGAACAGCACGTTCGGCTTGTGGACGATGGCTTGGGCGATGCCGATTCGTTGGCGCATGCCGGTGGAGAACGATCCGACGCGCCGGTCGGCGAGGTCGGCGCTGTCGAGATAGTCCAGCGTCTCGGTGACTGCTCGGCGGGCATCAGCGACGCCGGAAAGCTTGGCGAAGAACTCGAGGTTCTCGCGGGCGGTCATGTGCGGGTACATGCGAACCTCAGCGGGGAGATAGCCGATCTGCGCCGTCACCTCACGGCGCTGGGCGACGACGTCGAAACCGTGGACCCGAGCGGTGCCTGATGTGGGTGTGATGAGTGTGGTGAGAATGTTGACGGCGGTGGTTTTTCCCGCACCGTTGTGGCCGAGGAAGCCGAACACCTCTCCGGGTTCGATTGTCAGATCGACATTCCGGAGGACCGGTTCGATGTTGTAGCGATGGCTGAGTCCGACCAATTCGATCGCCGGGCCGCCGGTGGTCACGGGAGCTGACTGATGCATGTCGTCACATTGCGCCCGCGCACCTGAACAGAAGCTGAATTGTCTTCGCCGCCGTTCAGCCTGGGTTCAGGTTGAAGGGTCGAAGTTGTACGCATGACAACAATCACCGCAGCACCGCCGCCACCCGTGGCGACGAGCCCAGGACGTGCATTACTCAACAAGGTTCCCGAGATCACGATTTGGTTCTGGATCATCAAGATCCTGTGCACGACCGTCGGTGAGAGCTTCGCCGACTGGATCGCGGTCGATTTGAACGTCGGGTTGATCAACACCACGGTCATCTTCACGATCGTGCTTGCCGCTGTGCTCACCTGGCAGATCCGCCTGCCGAAGTACAACGCGTTCCCGTACTGGATGACGGTTGTCGTACTCAGCGTCACCGGCACGCTCTACACGGACATCCTCACCGACAAATATGGGGTCAACCTGACGATCACCACGCCGGTCGTTGCCGCGGTACTCGCCGTGGTATTCGGGCTCTGGTACCGCAAGGAACGCACCCTGTCGATCCACAGCATCGTCACCGTGCCCCGGGAATTGTTCTACTGGCTCGCCATTTTCGTCACCTTCGCCCTCGGCACTGCCGCCGGTGACTGGACACTCGAACTCACGGGTTGGACGCCAGGCATTGCGGTCTTGCTGCCCACGTTCCTGATCGCTGCCGTCATCGTCGGGTGGAAGCTCGGCGCCAACGCGGTGCTGTCGTTCTGGATGGCCTACGTCCTGACCCGTCCGTTGGGCGCGAACCTTGGCGACTGGCTCGCTGTCGACAAGCAACTCGGCGGCATCGGCGTTGGCACCCTCGGGACCAGCGTGGTCTTCCTCAGCGCCATCCTCGCCACCGTCATCTTCCTCGTTGTGAAACGGCCAGATGTGATCGAGGACGGAGCAGAGGCGCACGTCGCCGCCGTTCGCGAGCCGGCACGTGAGCGCAAGATGCTCGGCTACTACGGCGTCGTCGCAGCGCTCGCCGTTGGCACGCTGACCTACGCCAACAGCCAACCGCACGAAGCGTTCTCGGCCCAGGAAGAAGCTCTCGGCGGCGCCCCTGTCGAACAGCTGACGCCGCAGCAGGCAACAGCGAACTTCGCGGCCGGTGACCTCGTCGAGTTCAGCACGATCACCCAGGACGCGCTCGGCCTCGTGCAAAGCGGCGATCAGGCCGGAGCGGTCGCTCGCATCGCCGATCTTGAGACTGCGTGGGACGATGCCCAGCCAACTCTCGAACCTATCGATGAGACGGCCTGGACGTTCCTCGACAGCGAGATCGACGACGTGCTGAGTGCCGTTCGTGCCTCCTCGCCCGACGCCAGCGCCCAAGAGCAAGCGTTGACGGCGCTGAGTACGTCATTGGCGGGCTAACCCCTCCGTAGTATCCGAAACATGCCGACGCCGCGATCCCGAGTGCAGATGCGACTGCTGCCGGCGTCGGCATCCGCAGACGCCAAGGTGCTGTTGCAGACCCGCGGGATCCGAGCGTTCGGCGACGGAGTCGTCAGCATCGCCTTGACGACGTATCTCCTCACCCTCGGACTCTCGACCACGCAGACTGGCGTCGTCATCACCTCGACCCTGCTCGGGTCGGCGGCGCTGACGATGTTTGTCGGGCTCCGCGCCAATGCCTATCGTCGCCGTCGCCTACTGCAGGCGATGTCGCTCCTGATGGTCGCCACAGGTGTCGGGTTCGCCGTGGTCGATAGCTACTGGTTGCTGATCGTGGTCGCCGCAATCGGGACGCTCAACCCGAGCGGCGGCGATGTCAGTGCGTTCCTCCCGACCGAACAGGCGCTCCTCCCGGCAACGGTCGACGACTCGGATCGCACGGCGGTCTTCGCCCGTTACAGCTTGGTCGGTTCCCTGGTCGCAGCGTTCGGAGCGGCCGTTGCCGGTGTGCCCGAGTGGATCGCGAACCGCACTGACCACGATCTCGAAACAGCGCTGCGATGGATCTTCGTTGGGTACGCACTCTTGGGTTTGACGGTGCTCATTCGCTACCGCAAGCTCAGTCCGGCGATCGAGTCCGCTCCTGGCGCTCCTGGCGCTCCTGGCGCTCCGCAGTCGGCACTCGGCGAATCGAGACGGATCGTGTATCGGCTGGCCCTGCTGTTCAGCCTGGATTCGCTCGGCGGTGGATTCACACTCACTGCGATTCTCGTTTTATGGCTGAAGCTGCGGTTCGATCTCTCACTCGCGGTCAGCGGAGCGATCTTCTTCTGGGCAGGTTTGCTCTCGGCGTTTTCACAACTGCTTGCCGTCGGCGTGTCGCGCCGGATCGGGCTCGTACGCACGATGGTCTTCACGCACCTCCCGGCGAACGGCTTTCTCGTGTTGGCGGCGTTCATGCCCAATGCGCCATTGGCGGTCACGTGCCTGTTGGCGCGGGCAGCTCTGTCGCAGATGGATGTCCCTGCGCGTAGTTCATACGTGATGGCGGTGGTCGCTCCAGAGGAACGCCCCGCAGCGGCGAGTATCACCGGGGTGCCGCGCAGCCTGGCCGGAGCGCTCCCGCCGATCGCGGCGGGTTGGATGCTCGATCACTCGACGTTTGGATGGCCGCTCATCATCGCCGGCACGTTGAAGGCCACGTACGACTTGCTGCTTCTTGCCATGTTCCGCAACGTCCGTCCGCCCGAAGAATCCGAACCTGCGCGGCCGACGTGAGCGCGACGGGACTCAGACGGGTCGTTGCATGGAACCTGATGGAAAATTCCGATCCAAGGCATTGTTGACCATCTGGTGGGACGGGTCGTGGAGGTTCTTCCGGTCACCGGCGCCGGGGTGACGCTGATCTCGCACGACCTGAGTCCGAAGCACGTTTCGGCGTCGAGCGATGCTGTGTCAGATCAGTACGTGTACGACGCATTGCATGACCCGCTTACAGGGCTACCGAGCCGTGCGCTGCTGATGGACCGGGTCCACGAGGCGAATCAGCGAGCGAAACAGTCGCGGCTCTACACCGCCGTGCACTTCGTCGACCTCGACCGGTTCAAGTTGGTCAACGACCACCACGGCCATCATGTCGGCGATGAACTCTTGATCGCAGTCGCTCGGCGGTTCGACAATATGTTGCAAGTAGGGGACACCGTCACGCGGATATCGGGCGACGAGTTCGTGTTCGTATGTGAGGCCCTGCCCGATGAGATCGAGGTAGCAACGATCGGGGCTCGCATCGAGAAGGTATTCGAGTGGCCGTTCGTGGTCGATGGCCTCCGGTTGTCGATATCGGCAAGTATCGGCATCGCCGTTGCTGGCCCTAGCTAGGAAGTCTCGGCCGACCTGATTGTGCATGCGGACACGGCGATGTATCTCATTAAGCGACATCGAGGAGGTCGACGTCATGTCGTCGGACCGATCGATAGCGCGCTGCACAGTTTCCCTCAAAACTTTGAGCAAGAAATCGGTGAAGCGCTCGAAAAAGACGCCCTCTCGATCGTGTACCAACCGATTGTTCGCCCGTCAGACAACGTCATGAGCGGGGTCGAGGCGCTGTTGCGGTGGGACCACCCGACCCGAGGTGAAATTGCACCGTTGATCATCGTTGGGGCAGCCGAACGCAGCTTGCTGATCAATCTTGTTGGCGAATGGGTCCTCGAGCAAAGCTGTGCAGCCTTCGTGGCCTGGGGGACCGGCGAACGTCTTGCCCCGATCGGCATCGCGGTGAACGTGTCTGCCCGACAACTTGTCAGCGGTGACTCACCTCGCTCATGAGATTGGTGCGCATGAGTTGAGGCGCATGAGATTGGGGCGCATGAGTTGGGGATGGTGGTGGTTGTTGAGGGAATCGAGAGCCAAGAACAACACGCCGAGATCGTCCGGATCGGATGCGACTACGCCCAGGGCTTCTACTTTGCAGAGCCCATGTCGGAGTCGGCGATGATGGAGATCGACTGGGCGTTGCCCGTACCCAACGGTTCGTCAACGCGCAGAGAAGAAACGGGCTGATCGCCGATCCAGCTCGGATGAGGCCCAGTCGAGCGGGGCAACTGAAGACCGCGCCGAGTAGTTCTGGTGATGCTCACAACTGGTTCTTGCGATTCTCTTACGAAAGGGCAGGATACTGGGTAAATGTTCTCTGACCTGCCGAGACGCACTCTGTCTACACGCTCTACACGCTCTACACGCTCTACACGCTCCACATCCGGTTCGATCCGTTCAGCGGGCCTCGCCGTCTCCCTGGCCATGTTGCTCGTTGGGGTCAGCGGGTGTGGCGGTGAGTCTGACGACGTCGCGGGCCTCGACGCCAACTCGGCCGAGGACGCCTCGGTCAACGAGGTAGACGAGGTGAACGAGGTGACAACTGCCGAAGCCGACGAAGCTGCACCCGACGTTCCCAGCTCGGATGAGGCGCAGCCGAGCCAAGCAGCCCCGAGCGAGCCGACTGTGTCCACCGCCTCGGATATCAGCTGCGCTGACGGGGGCACGTGCACGGTCGGTGACACGGGCCCGGCCGGAGGCATCGTGTTCTACGTGTCTGCTCAACCGATCAACGCTGCCGAAGGCATGAGCTCAGGCGGGCGCTACCTCGAAGCAGCCCCCGCCGACACCGGCACGCGCCCCGCATGGTGCACTGGAACTCCGACTGCAGATATTTACGAGACAGAGGTGGGTGCCGGAGCAGCGAACACTCTGGCCCTACTCGGGTGCAGCGACGGCGCCGGCCTCGACGCGGCGGCATTCGAGCTTGACGGCTTCGACGACTGGTTCCTCCCGTCGAAGGACGAACTGAACGAGATGTATGTGGTGCTCAAGTCAGGCTCGCCGGCGGTCGGTGATTTGGCCGACGACGCGTACTGGTCGTCGTCTCGTGCGACGGCGCAATTTGTGTGGGCGCAGCATTTCGAGACCGGCGGACAGGGTCCGACCAGCCCGTACACGACGAGCAAGTTCCGCACGACTGGCAACCTGGTTCGCCCGATCCGAGCGTTCGGCTGAAACGAGGCCGCTCCAGGCCCGTCCAACAATCTGCCAACGGTGCAGCCGGCTGCGCGTCGCTCAAATCGGCGTTCAAGCGGGCGCATGGGCGGAGACGAACAAATCGACCACATCGGCCACCAATTGGTCGTCAACCACTTCGTTCGCGAGCAGGCGATGGAACAGCAGCGAACCCGCCATCGAGCCGAGTGCCTGCATCGGAGCGACACCGGCGCGCAACTGGCCTGTCTCTTCTCCCAGCCTGACAATCGCCGTGAACGTCTCAACGAGTTCGGCGATGAAACGGTCACGCACGGTGCAGACCGTGTCGTCGTGGAGCGCCCGTTCGATCATCACGGCGATCATCTTCGTGCGTCCCTCGTCGCGGAGATCTGACGCAAGGTTGCTCAGCAGGAGGACGAGGTTGTCGCGCACACTGCCGGTCAGTTTGTTCGCCGGCGGCACGTGTTTACTGATGGCTTCGAGTGTGGCGTGGAGGAGGTCGGACCGCTGCGGGTAGTGCTTGTAGACCGTCGTCCTACTGACCTCGGCCGCAGCGGCGACCTTGGCGTGAGTGATTTCGTCGGGTCCACCGTCGAAGAGCAGTGCAACCGCGGCGTCGAGTACTGCCTGGCGCGACCGCTCGCTCCGAGGATCGACGGAGAGGTCGGGTGCGTCGTGGTCGGAGGAGGTGGCTTCGCGGGTCATGGGTTGTGTCTTTGGACACGATCGCGGACGGATCCTTGCCTTTCCACATCCTACTCGGCAGGATATCAAACATGAACAAACTGTCCAATAGTGGAGAGCGTTTCGAAGTCGTCACGAAGCCAGGTGCTGACGCATCGGTGTGGGCGCGGCTTGGTTCGTTCGCGTTCCGTCGTCGCCGAGCCGTGTTGCTCGCCTGGATCGTCGTGTTTCTCGGAACCTTCGTCGCCGTCGGCACAATCGGCAGCTCTTCAGAGAGCTCGTTTGAAAGCCCCGACTCCGATTCGCTCGCCGGCTTCGAGATCTTGAAAGACAACTTCGGTGCTGGCGGCAGTTTCTTGTCCGGATCGATCGTGTTCGAGGCAGAGCAGGGTGTCGGCGATGCCGAGGTCGAGTCGACTCTGTCCGGCCTCTTCGACGAGATCGCGGCATTTGAAGAAATCACATTGACAAGTCCGTACTCGTCAATTGGTGAGCAACGGGGCCTCGTGGCGCCCGACGGGAAGATCGCATACGCGAGCATCGACTTCGACGAGAACACCGACGAACTGCGGGCGAGCGAGATCGGCAGGGAGATCGACGTGCTGGTCGAGGCGACGGAACTCGATGGCGTCAACATCGAGATCGGTGGCGCAGCACTCGCAGCGTTCGAGCCGCCGGAGTCGGAACTCATCGGCCTGGCATTCGCCGTGGTCATCCTGATTCTCGCGTTCGGCTCGGTGCTGGCCATGGGCCTGCCGATTGGCGTGGCGTTGTTCGGCGTCGGAATTGGTGTCGGGACCATCACGCTGCTGACCAACGTGATGTCGATCCCCGATTTCGCCACGACGCTCGGTGCGATGATCGGCCTCGGTGTCGGCATCGACTACGCCCTTTTCATCGTCACCCGATACCGAGAGGGGACGCGCTCAGGCATGTCACCGCACGACGCCACAGTTCGCGCGATCGACACCGCAGGGCGCGCCGTACTCTTCGCAGGCCTGACCGTCGTCATCTCGCTGCTCGGTATGTTTGTCATGCAGTTGGCGTTCATCAACGGGCTGGCCACCGGTGCCGCAGTCACCGTCGCCATCACGATGGTCGCCTCGGTGACGCTCCTGCCAGCGCTCATTGGTTTCGCCGGCCCGAGAGTCGAAGTCACCCGTTGGCGCGGCCTGATCATGGCTGGTTTCATCGCCGTTGCACTGCTGTCCGTCGGCCTCGGATTCCAGCCCGTTGCCGCCGCCTTTGCCGCCATGTCGGTGGGGACGCTGATTCTGTCGTTCTTCATCCCGGGTCTCCGCAAGGCATTGCCGCCACGGCCGGAGAAGCCGCTGCGCGAAACCTGGTCGTACCGCTGGAGCCACTTCGTGCAGCGCAACCCGTGGCCGATGGCGATCGGCGTGACGGTCCTGTTGCTCATCATGAGCATCCCAGTCTTGGGGCTCCGTCTCGGCTTCGGTGACGAGAGCACCTTCGCTGAGGGCACCACGACTCGCGACGCTTATGAGCTCCTCGCCGAGGGTTTCGGTCCGGGCAGCAACGGCCCGCTGATCGCTGTGGCAGAAGTCGACAGCCCTGAACAGTTCGCGGCAGCGCAAGAACTTGTTGCAGCGCTGAATGGCGCTGACGGCGTGGCCAGAGCGTTGGGCCCGATCCCTGCAGACAACCAGCAGGCCTTCCAGATCTTTGTGGTTCCTGAGACTGGGCCACAGGAGGAAGCCACCTCGACGCTGGTCCGCAGCCTTCGCGAGACGACGATTCCGGATGCGGTTGCCGACTCTGGCCTCGACGTGAAGCTGACCGGCGCCGTGGCGTCGAGCGTTGATTTCTCTGACTACCTCAGCGCACGGCTGCCGGTGTTTTTCGTCGCAGTGTTGAGTCTGTCGTTCCTGCTCCTCATGATGGTGTTCCGGTCGATCCTGGTGCCACTAAAGGCCGTGATCATGAACCTGCTGTCGATCGGCGGCGCCTACGGCATCATCGTTGTCGTGTTCCAGTGGGGGTGGGGCGTGAGCCTCCTTGGCACCGGCAGCGGCCCGATTGAACCGTTCCTCCCGATGATGCTGTTCGCCATCGTGTTCGGCCTCTCGATGGACTACGAGGTCTTCCTGCTGTCCCGCGTTCGCGAGGAGTATGACCGGACCGGCGACGCAAAGAACTCGGTTGCTGACGGCCTGGCCGCAACGGCCCGCGTCATCACCGCGGCGGCAGCGATCATGGTCGTGGTGTTCGGCAGCTTCGTGTTGGAAGACGCCAGAGTCATCAAGATGTTCGGCCTTGGCCTCGCATCTGCGGTCTTCCTCGACGCGACCCTTGTCCGCATGTTGCTCGTGCCCGCCACCATGGAATTACTCGGCGAGAAAAACTGGTGGCTGCCGAAGTGGCTCGACCGCATCCTGCCGACCCTGAACGTCGAAGGCGGAAGCGACGAGCAAGTAGAACCAGAGCGCGAACTCGTCGACGCCTGAGAAGTTTGAGCAAGTGTGAGCGCTGGTTGTCACACTTTGGTCAGACCGGAACGTGACACCCCGAGCGCAGCGAGTTCAGCCGGCAGGCTGAAGAAAATGAATGGAGGCGACGCAGTCGCCAGGCGACGCAGTCGCCAGGGCGTCGTCAGACGACCACATTCACCATGCGGCCGGGGACGACGATGAGCTTCTTGGGTTTGCCGCCGGCCAGGGCCTCGACGACCTTTGGGTCAGCGAGCGCTGCGGCTTCGATGGTCGCTTTGTCGGCATCGGCAGCAACACTGACCCGGCTCCGCACCTTGCCGTTGATCTGGATAGGCAGTTCGACCGTGTCGTCGACGAGCATGGATTGATCGGCTGTTGGGAAGTCGACGTAGGTGATTGTGCCCCCGTCGTCGCTGCCATGGCCGAGCTTGCGCCACAGCTCTTCGGCGATGTGCGGGACCAGTGGCGCCAGCATCGCGACCATTGGTTCGGCGACCTCGCGTGGCGTGGCGTCGAGCTTGGTGACAGCGTTGTTCAGCTCGATCAGCTTGGCGATTGCCGTGTTGAAATGGAGCTCGTCCATCTCGGTGCGAACGAAGTCGATGGTGCGATGGAGCAGCTTGAGCGTGTCTTCGTCGGCCGGCGTGTCGACGACGGTGCACTCACCGGTCGACTCATCGATGACGTTGCGCCACAACCGCTGGAGGAAGCGGTACATGCCGACCACGTCGCGGGTCTCCCACGGACGTGAGGAGTCGAGCGGTCCGCCCGTCATCTCGTAGAGGCGCAGTGTGTCGGCGCCGTAGGCCTCGTACATCTCGTCGGGTGACACAGCGTTCTTGAGGCTCTTGCCCATTTTGCCGTACTCACGCTTAACCGGTTCGCCGTTGTGGGTCCAGCCGTCGTCGGGATTCCCTTCGACTTCGGAAGCCTCGACGTATATCTCACGCTCGTCTTTGAAGGCGTATGCCTGGATGTAGCCCTGGTTGAACAGGCGTGCGTACGGCTCGACGGAGCTGACGTGGCCGAGGTCGAACAAAACCTTGTGCCAGAAACGGGCGTACAGCAGGTGCAGCACGGCGTGCTCAACACCGCCCACGTAGAGGTCGATGCCACCGGGATGATCGGGCCGCACGTCGGTGCGCGGGCCCATCCAGTATTCCTCGTTCTCGACGGCACAGAACCGGTCGTCATTGAGCGGATCGATGTAACGCATCTGATACCAGCACGAGCCAGCCCACTGCGGCATCACGTTGCTGTCGCGGCGGTAGGTCTGCATGCCGTCGCCCAGGTCGAGTTCGACGTTCATCCAGTCGTCGAGGCGGTCCAGCGGGCTCTCAGGGTTAGACATGGCGTCGTCAGCGTCAAACGTGCGCGGGGCGAATTGATCGGTCTCGGGCAGCTCGACCGGCAGCATTGAGTCGGGGATGCTGTGCGGATTACCGTCGGCGTCGTAGACGATCGGGAAGGGCTCGCCCCAGTAACGCTGGCGGCTGAACAGCCAGTCGCGAAGCTTGTAATTGACAGTGGCCTCACCGGCACCAGCCCGCTCGAGCCACGCGTTCATCACGGCGATGCCTTCGACCTTGTTGACGAGCCCGTCCAGTTGCAGATGCTCATTCGTGCTGTTCACGTACGGGGCATCGCCGACGAACGCTTCGGGCCACTGGCGGGTGTCGAGCGTGACGTCGAGGCCACGCTCTGCGAACCAAGATGCTGGCGGCTCTTGGATAGCTGGGATCGGCAAATCGAACTTGCGGGCGAACTCGAAGTCACGAGTGTCGCCGCACGGGACAGCCATGATCGCGCCGGTGCCGTAGCCCATCAGGACGTAGTCGGCAATCCAGATCGGCACCGGCTCACCGTTCACCGGGTTGGTCGCGTACGCGCCGGTGAACACGCCGGTCTTCTCGCGCGTGTCGTCCTGCAGCTCGAATTCCTTCTTGCCTTCCGCCTGTGTCCGATAGGCCGCAATTTGTTCGGTTATTCCGGGCGTACGAGCCGGATCGGCGAGTTGATCGACGAACGGATGCTCGGGGGAGAGGACCATGAAGGAGGCCCCGAACAATGTGTCGGGCCGTGTGGTGAACACGCTGATCGGCCCGGCCTCGGAGGCGAAGTCGACCTTGGCGCCGTTGCTGCGCCCAATCCAGTTGCGCTGCATCGCCTTGATCGCATCGGTCCAGTCGAGCAGTTCGAGGTCGTCGATCAGACGGTCGGCGTACGTGGTGATCCGCATCATCCACTGGCGCATGTTGCGCTTGAACACGGGGAAGTTGCCGCGATCGGAGCGGCCGTCAGCGGTGACTTCTTCGTTGGCGACGACGGTGCCCAGGCCCGGGCACCAGTTGACGGGCGCTTCGGAGATGTAGGCGAGGCGGTGGTCGTCGATGATCACATTGCGTTGGCCAGACGAGAGGTCAGCCCACGGTGAGCCGTCGGGTGTGTCGCGCTCGCCGGACTCGAACATTTCGATCAGTTCGCTGATCGGGCGCGCGCCATCGACATCAGGGGAGTCGTCGTACCACGCATTGAATACCTGGCTGAAGATCCACTGTGTCCAGCGGTAAAACTCGGGATCGGTGGTCGATACCGAGCGTCGCATGTCGTGGCTCAGACCGAGTCGGCGCAGTTGGCGTCGCATGTTGGCGATGTTCTCGTTGGTCGTGATCGCGGGGTGCTGGCCGGTCTGTACGGCGTACTGCTCGGCAGGCAGGCCGAAGGCATCGAAGCCCATTGTGTAGAGGACGTTGTGGCCCGTCATCCGTTTGAAGCGGGAGTAGACGTCGGTGCCGATGAATCCGAGCGGGTGGCCGACGTGGAGGCCGACGCCCGACGGGTACGGGAACATGTCCTGGACAAACACCTTCTCGCCGAGTGGCTCGTTGCGGTCGGGATCAGCGAGCGCTCCAACGGGGTTGGGCGTGTGGAACGTGCCGTTTTCGGCCCAGAAGTCCTGCCAACCGACTTCGATGTCCTGCGCAAGCGCCGACGTGTACCGATGTTCCGGAGTGTCGATGCTGGAGCCCGATTGGCTGTCGATGTCGGTGTCGCTCATACGGCCCCAGATCCTACGGGCTGTGCTCCCCACGAACCCCGACCGGTTTAGCCTCGGGTATCGCAACTCATTGTTTTGATGCCGTTGATGAAGCCGCTGACCAATCGGTTGGGTTCGCCCGTGATCGCAATGTCGGGGATCTGGGTGAAGATCTCGTCGAACATCACCTGGATTTCGCGGCGAGCAAGATTCGCGCCGAGGCAGAAGTGCGGGCCGCCAGCCCCGTAGCCCTCCTGCTCCTTGCTGTTGGCACGGTTGATGTCGAAGGCGTGGCCGTCGGTGAAGACGTTCTCGTCACGGTTGCCCGACCAGTACCACATGACGACCTTCTCGCCTTCGCGAATCATCGTGTTGCCAACCTGGATGTCGTAGTTCGCCCTCCGGCGCATGTGGAGGACCGGCGACGCCCAGCGGACGATCTCTTCGGCGGCCGGCATCGACATCTCGGCGTAGTTGTTGCGGAGCTGCGCCTTCTGATCGGGGTGATGGTGGAGCTGATGCATGCCCCACGAAATTGCGTTGCGGGTGGTCTCATTGCCGGCCACTGCGAGCAGGATGAAGAAAGAGCCAAACTCGGCAGCCGTGAGTCGCTCGCCGTCGACTTCGGCGTGCATCAAAATTGATGCGATGTCGTCGGTTGGGTTCTTGAGTCGCGCTTCGCCGAGGGCCTGTGCGTAGTCGAACATCCCAGCGGCTCCGAGAATCAACTCGTGCAAGTCCATCGTGAAGTCGGGGTCGCCGGCGCCGAGGATGAGGTTGGTCCAATCAAAGATCTGTTGTTCGTCTTCGGGCGGCACGCCGAGCATGTCGCAGATCACGCCGAGGGGGAGTGGTGCCGCCAACTGCCCGACGAAGTCGCACTCACCCATTTCTTTCGCTTCGGCAACGAGCTTGCGGGCACGTTCGCGCACCGACTCTTCGATGCGCGCGACGGTTTTCGGGGTGAAGCCCTTCTGGACGAGCATGCGCATCTTGGCGTGACGCGGGTCGTCCAAGACGATCATCGATCCGAAAAACTCGAGTGTCTCGGGCGCCGACTCACCAAGCGTGATGCCGGCTGCTGACGAGAAGGCGTGGGGCGTCCGATTGATTTGGCGAATGTCGTCGTAGCTGACGGCCGACCAGAACCCGGGCCCTGCCGTGCCGCCTTCGATGACCGAGAGTTCCTCATGGAAACACATGCCAGCGCCCTCGGTGTTCTCGTGGCGTAGTTGGGCGAAGGCCGCGTTTCGCTCGTCGAGCGACTTCATCCAGAAGTCGTTGTGCCCGAGCAGGATGGGTTGTCCGGCACCGGGGCCATTGTCGAGCGAGAGGGTGCGAAAGTCAGGCATCAGGCCATCATTGCCGCTCGGGTGGACGAACGAAGTTGTCAGAGCCAGCCGGCGAGGTTTGATTGCAGCAATCCGTGGGTCAGACTCACAGTGTGAGTGACTTTCAGCCACCAGATCCGAGTCTCCGAGCGAATTCTGACATCGACCTCGATCCCGATGCTCCGGTGATCATCGGCGTCGCCCTCAGCACGCCGCTCCGGGCGCAGGAGTTCCTGCTCGCCATGAATGGCCTGCGCGTCAGTGGGGCACTGAAACTGAAGGACGCCGTCATCGTGTCGAAGAAAGACGGCAAGGTGAATGTCGTCGAGACAATCGATCCGACGCCCGGTAAGGCCGCCGCGTCTGGTGCCATGTGGACCGGGCTACTCGGTCTGATTATCGGCGGCCCGATCGGATGGCTCGCAGGCATGGGAGTCGGCGCCGGTGTCGGCGCGGTCACCGCCAAGGTAGTCGACCTTGGGATTCCGGACGAGTGGGTCGGCTGGTTCAAGCAGGCCGTCCACGACGGCACAACCGCAGTCGTGATCCTCGCAGAACACGTCCACGTCGGTGAGCTCGCCGCAGAGGCAGCACGGTTCCAGGGGGCCGAATTGCTGTACACGACGCTGCCGCCAGAGAGCATCACGCAACTGTCGGAAGCGTTTGCTGCGAACTGACCCTGGCCACCGGGCACCTACGATGCCGATATGGCACTCGACATTGTGTGTCCGACATGCGAGTCGGACGAGCACCTCAACGGCGAGCCCGTGGGCGACGGCCTCTTGCGGCTCACCTGTGCCGCGTGCAGGGGGCAGTGGACTCGCGATCCGCGGCCAAAGTGCCCGATCTGTCGTGGCGACGACTTGTACCACCTCCCGCAGGTGATCCTCGAGAAGTCACGTGGCACCCAGATGTCGATCCAGGGCATCCACCTCGAATACGGCTGCCATCAGTGCCAGCCCAAGGAAGTCAAGGTGCGGGGAGGCTCCATGCACCACCTCCCTGGGCGGCTCAACGGCAGCCAATAAGACAGTCCGTCACACTCCTGTCACGCTCCGGTCTGACCGGAGCGTGACAAGAACGTCACACTTTGGTCTGACCGGAGCGTGACAGGAGCGTGACCGGAGAGCGTCGTTGGCTGGAGCGCGCTGGCACTGACGTTGTACCGTCTCGGACCATGGTTGACGTCGACTCCACGATCACTCGTTTGGAAGCTGCTGCCGATCTCGGCACGGGTGTCCGCTTCGTCGGCAAGTCCGTCCTGAGCGGTGACCTCGACGCAGACGGTCGGCCTGCGCTCGTTACGTGGCGGGAAATTCACGACGACGCTCGCGCCGTCGGCGCAGCGTTACAGGCGAAGGGCTTGGTGCCCGGGGACCACGTTGCTGTGCTCGGCCCGACCAGTCGAGCGTTGATGACCATTGTGCGCGGCTGCTGGCTGGCCGGGATTGCTTCGATGGTGCTTCCACTGCCGATGCGCATGGGCTCGCTCGATGCGTTCGTCGACAGCACCCGCGGCCGCATCCGACACGGCGACGCGAAGCTTGTCTTGATCGACGCCATGCTTGCCGACTTCTACACCGCAGCCGAGGGTGACCCGCCGATCGAACCGATGGCGTCCGTTCTGCCGGGTGCACCGAACGTGCCGACGGGCGATGCGCTTGAACTGCCAGATCACGACCCCGAGCGTCTGGTCATTCTTCAGTACACCAGTGGGTCGACGAGCGAACCGAAGGGTGTGATGATCCCTGATCGGGTGCTGTCGGCGAACGTCGACGCGACCCTCCAAGCGGCGGAGATTCAGCCCGACGAAACAATGATGTCGTGGCTGCCGCTGTACCACGACATGGGTCTCGTCGGCTTCCTCGCCATCCCAATGACCAAGGGCGTCAACCTGGTTCAGGCTGCCCCGCAAGACTTCTTGGCGCATCCGGGTAACTGGATGCAGTGGCTCAGTGATTACAAGTGCACCGCGACTGCCGGCCCAAACTTCTCGTGGGTGCTTGCGACTCGTGCGCTGAAGCGGATGGACGGGCTCGATCTGTCGCACCTCACCCTGGCGCTCTCGGGCGCCGAACCCGTCGACCCGAAGGCGGTCGTCGCATTCGTTGCCGAAGCTGCACGCTTTGGCTTCCCTGCGGGCGGAGTCTTCCCGGCGTTCGGCATGGCCGAGGTCGCGATCGCTGGTTCGTTCCCGAAGCGCGGACGTGGCTTGCGAACCGACACGGTTGATCGCGTCATCCTTGAGACCCAGCGTGTCGCCAAGCCGATCGAGGTCACGGACCCCGACGAGTACGCCGTCCTCGCCCGCGAGTTCCCCCTGCTCGGTACCGCGGTGCCGGGCTTAGAGATGAAGGTGGTCGATCCCGACACGTTCGAAGAGTTGCCTGAACGGCACGTCGGTGAGCTCCTGCTGCGCGGCACTTCGGTCACGCCGGGCTACTACAAGCGAGAAGATGCTACTGCGGCGCTCTTCCACGACGGCTGGCTGTGTACCGGTGACCTCGCCTACCTCCTCGATGGCGAACTCGTCATGTGTGGCCGCATCAAGGACGTGATCATCGTCGGCGGGCGCAATGTGTTCCCTGAAGACATCGAGCGCGCTGTCGGGCCGCTCGATGGCGTGCGCGCCGGCAACGTCATCGCCTTTGGCATGGACGGGTACAAGGGCAAGGAGAGCGTCGTCGTCGTGGCCGAAGTACGCCTGACCGAGAGCTCCGGTGATCTGTCTGACATTCGTGCCCGGATCCACGAACGGACACTCGAGGTGAGCGGCCTGCCGCCGCGCGACATCATGCTCGTCAATCCTGGGACTCTCCCGAAGACCAGTAGCGGCAAGCTGCAGCGCAGCAAGTGCAAGACCGAATATCTCGACGAAGAACTCGAGTTACTCGAGAGCTGACGACGCGGCCGGAGCTTCTGCAATGTGGCGGAGTTCGCGCCAGATCGCGGCGAGCAGGACGGCGCTGATCGCGAAGGCAAACCAGTACGCGCTCGCCACGCCCCAGACGCTGGAGATGAGGCCGCCGAGTCCAGCGCCAAGAGCGATGCCGCCCTGCACGGCAACGAGGTAGACACTGCCGATCCGGCCCTGCAACACTTCGGGCACGGCGCGGTGGCGCACCGTGGTCGACGTCGTTCCCCACATTGCCGCGTGAATGCCGAACACGAAAAACATTGCCATGGCGATCCAGGCCACCGTCGTGACAGCGAAGACCAGGTAGGTCAATGTCTCAATAACGAGGCCGATGCGCATGATCCAAACCATGCCGACGGCACGTTCGGTTCGGACGTACAAAATCGACCCGACGACACCACCCGCAGCGCTCGCGCTCGTCAGCAATCCGAAGCCGAGCTCGCCAAGCCCAAGTCGTTCGATGGAGAGCAGCACGAGCAATGCGATCAGCGCACCGAAGGCAAGGTTGAACGTGAAGATTGTGATGGTCAGCGTGCGCATTGGCCGGTGGGCCCAGAGCCATTGGGTGCCCTCGCGAATCTCTCGATGGACGCTTCGTGTCTGGGATGACGCTGTCGGGTCAGGTAGCACCGGCCGCCTGGCTGCGATACGGGAAACGAGTACTGCAGCCAAGGCCATCGCAGCGGCTTGTGATCCGAACGGGATGGCCGAGCCGACCGTGAACAGCGCGGCGCCCAATGCGGGGCCGACAAGCTGGTTGAGCGTCATCATGCCGAAGAACAACCGGGAGTTGGCGACGCCGAGGTCGTCGCTGGTGACGATCATCGGCAGCAGCGTTCCGGTGCTGATGTCAACGAAGACCTCTGCGGTCGCGAGCACGAACAGCGCAGCGAGCACAACGGTGACGTCGACCCTGTCCACGACGATTGTTGCGGTGAGACTGGCGAGCACGATGACGCGAACGGCGTTGCCGATCACGATCAGCCGACGTCGGTCGACTCGGTCTGCGAGGACCCCTGCATACAAGCCAATGAAGAGCCACGGTGTCCGTTGAGCGAGCGCGGCGAGAGAAATCAGGAACGGATCACGCGTCTGCGATGCAATGAGCAGCGGAGCGGCAGCGAGAGCGACACCATCGCCGATGTTCGACACCCAGGACGAACCGAGCAGCCAGCGAAATGACCGACCCAACCGGGGCGGTGCGATGAGATCGATGGCGCCCACGTCGCCCGATGGTACGGACCTTGCGACCCGACGCTGCGGTCGGGTGCTTTGCGAGCGATTTCGTTGTGCCGCTTCGCGTCGATCAGTGAATCCGGACGCCTTGGCGCGTGAGTTCGGCCTGGACCTCAACGATGTCGACGTCGGCGACCGAGGTGTTGGTTGCGACGGAGATCGCCGCTGCGACACCAGCTCCCTGGCCGCTCACTGCACAGCACATCATGTTGCGGACGGCTGCGTGGCTGACTTTGTCGCCGCCGATTGAGCGGCCGGCCACGAGCAGATTCTCGACGCCCTTGGGGAGCATTGCCCGATAGGGCACCTGGAAGTAGCGGCCGGTAGTCGGCAGGATCAGAATGCCGTACCCGTCGATGAACTCGGGGAAGATGCCGATGCTGTCGTCGAACCGGCCCTCACCCCGGACGTCCTCGTCGGTCATGTTGTAGACCGCGTCGATTTTGCGGGTTTCACGAATGCCCACGCTCATCCCGAAGTTGCGGATCTTGGCTCGCTCGCAACCAGGGGTGAACTCGGTGAGTGCCGCGGCAGCCATGACTGCCTGGCGCCGGCCCTCGATTTCCGCAGCGGTCAAGCTCTCGACGTCGGTCCCGTCGACGTTGGGAAGGTGCACGAGGTTGAGATAGGTCAGGTCGCCCTGATCAGAGATTGCGCCCCACGTGCCACCGATCGTGGTCAGATCGGCAGGGATAGCGCCGGCTTCCATGGCCTGTTCGAATGGCTTGCGAAGAAAGGGCGAGAACATCTCGTCTTCCTTGCCGCTTGTTTCGATCGTCCACTCGCCGCCTGACCAGTCGGCATACGTCTGGGGGTCAGCGGCCACGCCAGCGAGAAAGGCCTGCTTGTCGACGCCTGAGAGGTGGAACATCACCGACGCAGCCATCAATTCTTCGGATGGCGCCTGGTGGACCGGTGCACCCGCTCGGGCGGCGATGTCGGCGTCGCCGGTTGCGTCGATGATCCGCTTGCCGAGGACGGCGTGGCGGCCGGACTTGCTTTCAATGATCACGCCTCGCAACACCTCGCCGTCCATCACGGGAGCGACGACGGTTGCGTGCAAAATCGGGTGGATTCCGGCCTCTTGCACGAGCACGTCGGCGACGTACTTGAACAGTTCGCCATCGAGTGCGTGGCTGTTTGACTGTGGCTCGGGCTGGGCGGCGCCCATTGCCTTTGCTCGCTCCTCGAACTCGATGCCGATGCCTTCGGTGTCGACCGTGTCCTCGTGGCGGTACCACGCGAATCCTTCGACGCCCACGGCGGTGATGTTGCCGCCGAAGCAGCCGTGCCGTTCGAGCAGCACGACGCTCACGCCGGCACGAGCAGCGCCGAGCGCTGCAGCGAGCCCGGCCGGTCCGCTGCCGACGACCACGACATCGGCTGTTGCGAGCACCGCTGTCTCGCGTGCCGGTTCGGTGATTATTCCCTGATCGGACATCGCTGCCACTGTAGATCTGCCAGGCCACCTGAGCCTGCGCCAGCGTCACACTCACCCTCTGAAACCAAGCAGACCAAAGTGTGACAAAACAGGTCGCGACGTAGATCAGGCGGTGATGGTGCTGTCACACTTTGGTCTGACCGGAGCGTGACAGAACAGGTCGGCAACGGGTTGGGTGATGGCGGGTGCTGGTTCAGGCGTTGATGATTGGGGACAAGGTCTCGCCGAGGAGCTGCACGCGTCCTTCGATGAATCCGTTCGGGATCATGTTGATCGTGAACCCGTCGAGGCCCGGGTTGGCAGCGAGGAGCGATGCGAAGTGCTCGCCGACCTCGTCGGGGTCGCCCCAGGTGATCAGGCCAAGCCACGGTGCGAGATCTTCTTCGCTCATCGACGCGACATCGAGGCCGCGGCGGCCGAGGAAGGCGAGCATGTCGGCCCGTGCTTCGTCGTGCGTCGGCGCGATGCAGCAGTTTTTCTGCTTCGACACGACGATCTCTGACCGGTCGCGGCCGATTGCTTCGCAATGCTGTGCAAGCACGTCGAGCTTGTGCGCAACGTCGGCATCGTCACAGATGAGGTTGGACTCGTCGGCGTACTGGGCGACCATCCGCAGCGTCTTCTTTTCGCCGGCCCCGCCGATCATGATCGGGATCTTCGACACCGGAGCCGGTTCGTTCATTGCATCGACGGCGTTGTACCACTTGCCGGCGAGGGTGGCCTTCTCGCCACGCAGCATCGGGCCGAGGATCTGGAGCGATTCCTCGAGCTTCTCAAAGCGGTCGGTGAACGTGCCGAACTCGATGCCGAAGGCGGTGTGCTCTTGCTCGTACCAGCCGGCGCCGATGCCGAGCATGGCGCGTCCTGCGGACACGATGTCGAGCGTCGTGACCGTCTTTGCAAGGATGGCGGGGTTGCGGTACGTGTTGCCGGTGACAAGGGACGACAGTGTCACGTTCTTCGTTTCGCGGGCGAGTGCCGACAGCAGCGAGTAGCACTCAAGCATAAACTCTTCGGGCTTGCCGATTTGGGGAAGTTGGTAGAAGTGGTCCATCACGAGGACGGTGTCAAAGCCAGATGCATCTGCTTCGCGAGCTTGGCGAGCAACCACGTCGAAGAGGTCGGCGGCGCCAACGCCGGGATACGTGAAGCTGGGGATCTGGTAGCCGAGTCGAGTCATGGCATTGATTGGAATATTGTTCTAATCAAATGTCAAGGTGGAGCGGAATTGAAGCCAGCGATTGAGCCTGGCGTACCCGACGGCGGGCTCAAAGATCCTAAGATGACGACCCTATGGCAGATGGCTGGGAGCGTCGACAGGAGCAGACGCGTAGCGACGTCCTCGTTGCTGCTGGTGCGCTGATTGCCGAGCACGGCCTCGACGGCCTCACGATGCGCAAGCTCGCCGCGAAGGCCGGAGTCGCCGTCGCCACGCTTTACAACCAGTTCGGCGATCGTGATGGTGTGCTCGTCGCGTTCGTCAGCAATGGGCTCGATCAACTCGAAGTCGAATTCGATGCCGAGCCGGCGCACGGTCCGATCGACACGACTCGTGCACTGTTTGCGGCGCTCGACGCCGAGTTCGACGCTGCGCCCGATGTGTGGCGCCCGATTTTTTCGACCTTGAAGCAGGGCCCTGGCTCTCACGGTATGGGTGAGGTCGGTGAGCGCGTTGTGGCATTCATCGAAGCCGATTTTGCCAAGGCGGCAGCTGACGGCCTTTTCGTCATCGACTGTGACGTCGAACGACTCGCTCGGCACGTCTTCGTCACGCGTATGAACCGGTTGGAGAAATGGGCCACCGGCGTCATCGAATGGGAGGCCTATCGTGACTCGTCTGCCCTCGGCCTCGAACTGACACTTGCCGCTGTGCTTGCCGATGACACCGCTCGCCGGGTAGCTCTGGCAGCCTCAGGCATCAGTCGTCGAGTCGTCGAGTCGTCGAGTCGTCGAGTCGCTCAGTAAGGAGGAGAGCGAATGTTGGTCGTTTCGTCACCATCGCGTCAGCGGCAGCACGCTCCGCTCGCTGAGATCGAGTCGTCGGGGCTGCAGGATCCCTTCGAGCATCCCGGCCGCGCCGACGCGATCCATAAGGTGCTCGCCGCCGATGTATCGCACCAGATTCGTGAGCCTGATCGATGGGGTGCGCTGCCGATCGAGGCGGTGCACGACCCCGGTCTCGTGCGGTTCCTGTCGAACGCTTGGGCTGACTACCAGTTGGCTCATCCGGGCACGCATGACGTGGTGCCCGACCTTTTCCGAATGCCCGGTCTGATGGAGGGGATCGGTGAGTTCCGGGACCACCATGGCA
>Ga0335398_10003149_pt1 | contig 24709 bp, 29 predicted proteins | sample BON03_FD_205742 | JGI IMG/M metagenome (GOLD analysis project Ga0335398, IMG submission 205742) | Freshwater microbial communities from Lake Bonney liftoff mats and glacier meltwater in Antarctica - BON-03 (spades assembly) (version 2) | ecosystem: Environmental > Aquatic > Freshwater > Ice >... | reverse complement strand
ATCACAAAATATGTCTGTTAATTTGTTCATGAGCCTGTTTTCCTTTCATTAAAATCTTTGTCGTAAAAGATCTGATCGGTTAACAGGCTTTTAGTTCCCTTGTCTTAAACAGGATTCAGGTTAGATAAGGAGTTCACAAAATGAACCCAACAAAATTTTTATTAAAAGCTTTGCCTGTTGCGCTCGCCGCAACGATGATGTCACCGGTATGGGCAGATGGAGAAGCAGAAACAGGCCCTGCTAAAGCAGCAAAACAATCTAATCAATTTGTAGATTATTTAGATCGTGAAGAGGTGTTGGGTGGCAAATTTAGTACTTGGATTGAATTTGCTTCTGACTACGTATTTCGTGGTGAGTCTGAAACTAATGATGGTAAGATTCCTTCGCTGAAAGGTGCCATAACATGGTCACATTCGAGCGGTATCTATCTAGGGTATTATCTTGCTAATAACCTGTTCCCTGGCGGGAGCGCAGACGGTGACAATGATAATATTAATGCTATTTATGGACCTTATGTAGGGTATGCAACAAAAGATATTGCAGGAACAGGCATTAACTTCAACAGTATGCTTTTCCAATATATTTATCCGAGTGATACTGATTCAAACTACTTGGAAATGTTTAACTACGTCGACAAACAATTTGGCTCAGTAAATATCAAATTGGAATACTCACCAACCATCACGGATTGGTTTGGCGTGGAGGGCGTTCAGTCACATAATGTTGCAATTCACCCAAGTATCGCTTTGCCTTATGACTTTACTCTATCTGGTGGTATAGGCCGTCAAATGTTCGAGAGTCAATATGATGCTGATTGGACACATTGGAATCTCGGTATCAGTCGTAACGTTTTCGGTTTCAATGTTGACGTGCGTTACCACGACACAGATATCAAAGTTGGTGACAATGATTTCTACGGTTTCGAGTCTAACAATCAAATTGTTGATAGCCGAGTGGTGTTTGGCGTTTCTAAATCTTTTTAAAATGTAATTCCCTCAGTCACATTAATTCCGAGTGACAGTGGTTTATTTTCAGCGTGGAATTCCTCTTTTTCTCACCTTAAAGCTCGTTTTCGAGCCTTAAGGTGAGTTTTTTTTAACTGAGTATTAAACTGGCTTTTTTAAGATAGCGTGCAGAACAAGCACTATTTAGCATAATAAGTATTAACTGCTTTTTAGCTAATCGTGGTCGAGTTAATAAATTACTGTCTTCCTGCTCAGTCAACATGCGTAATGTTGAAATCCCACCTAAGCTCATCGCACGTATTTCCCAGCCCAGTCGACCTTTAACTGAAGCGCCCAATAAAAATCCAATTTTCATTAGATCTTTGGTGCGTTTATATAAGTCCTTAAGCAAGGGGGCGAGGTGTTCAGTATCTGCTTGCAGTAAATCGACATCCTGTATTTTTTCGGCAGCCATTTCTTCTTGCGGAAGATAAACTCTATCTTGTTCGGTATAGTCTTGAATGATGTCCTGATAGAAGTTAATCAACTGTAAGGCACTGCATATCGCATCGGATTGTTCTAATTGCTCATCGGTTGGATTACCATTTAAATGGAGGAGCAAACGACCAACGGGATTAGCTGAACGTGTGCAGTAATCTAACACCTCGTCAAAATTGGCATAGCGGTTCTTAACGACATCTTGTTTAAATGCCGACAAGAGATCGTTAAATAAAGAAATCGGTAAGTCATGTTTTTTAATAACGTCCGTTAGGGCAATAAAAATCGGATCTTTACCCGAATAACCCTGGTTTTTAATTTCAGATAAAGCCTTACTGTAAACGTCTAATTGTTCAAGTCTCGTTTCTTGCGATACCTTGCCTTCATCGGCAAAATCATCTGCAGTACGAGCAAAAGCATAAATAACGCTGATCGGAAGGCGCAATTTAGCTGGGAGTAATACGGAAGCTACAGGAAAGTTTTCATAATGACTTTGTGCCATGTTCTGACAAAATTTATAAGCATCATCCAACTTAGTTTGTTTCATCTTCACTACTTTCTTTTAACTTGCGAGCTTGAGTGTGAATTTCTGAAACGGACTTTATTTCTTCCTTAGTACGGATCCCCATATCAAGAAATCGTTTTCCACTTGGTAAAACTTGACGTTCTAAAGAGCCAACGGTTTTATTAAAATTATCGACACTACTATTAAGGCTCGCACCCAATTTATTTAGATGGCCAGTAAATACACTTAAGCGTTTATATAACGTTTCACCTAATTCACGAATTTCAATCGCATTTTCAGCTAATGATTGTTGTTTCCAGCCATAAGATACCGCTCTGAGTAAGGCAATAAAATTGGTTGGACTGGCTAATATAATATTGTTTTTAATGGTATCTTCTAACAATGAAGAGTCAATTTCTAATGCCGCAGACAAGAAGTGCTCGCCCGGAATGAACAAAATGACAAATTCAGGTGATTGTGAATATTCAACCCAATAATTTTTGGCGGCCAATTCTTTAGCGCGTTGACGAATGATCTGAGCGTGACGTTTTAGTTCTTTCTTGCGTACATCTTCATCCGTTGTTTGAATCGCTGATAAATAAGCATCTAAAGGTGTTTTTGCATCAACAATAATTTCACGATTTTCAGGTAAGCGCACAATCATATCAGGCCGAATACTGCCTGTTTCGGTGACCGTATGTGTTTGTTCAAAAAAATCGCAATGTGCCACCATACCACTTAGTTCGGCAAGGCGACGCAGGGTCATTTCGCCCCATTGTCCTCGCACTTCAGGTCGGCGTAAGGCTTGTACCAAATTTTGTGTTTCCGATTGCAATGCTTGCTGGCCTAATGCCATCTGTGAAATGGTGCTACTTAAATTACCGTAGGATTCTTTACGCTCTTTTTCAATGTCGTGGATCTGTTTGGCCGTTTGTAATAAGGCATCGTTGATCGGTTTTACCAGCTGTTCTATCGCTTGTTCTTTGCTGTTTAATTCGGCTTTAGCTTCGCTTTGATAACGTTTAAGGTTTTCTTCGGCTAATTTGAGGAAATGTTCATTATTTCTAGTTAATGCTTCATTAGATAATTGATTAAACGTGTTGGCAAGCTGAACATGCGTTTGATCTAAAATAGCATCGAACTGTTCGTTAGCCTGTTTTTCTAGGCTGAGCTTCATGACTAATTCAGCATTTTCAGCGGCTAAGTTTTTTATTTTACGACCACGAAATATATACACGGTCACTGCACCTACAATGACGCTAGCAATCAATAATATTGGTAGACCATTTTCCTGTTGGGAAAAGTGTTGAATCAAACTGAAATCTACAGCCATTGCAGAATGTCACGGGGGTGATTAATACTGCTATCAGCTTGCCAACGGTCTGGATTATCGTCGTTGGCAATATAACCATAAAGAGCGGCCACCGTTTGCATATTGGCATTTCTACCCGCTTCGATATCACGTGCAGCATCGCCAATATATAGACACTGTTCAGGTTTATGTTGGATGATTTTACAAGCATGAAACATCGGCGCTGGGTGAGGTTTGCTGAAAGGGGTGGTATCAGCACTTACGATACAGCCTGCGCGATGCGTTAAGTTTAATTGTGCTAATAGCGGATCGGTTAAAAATGCCGGCTTATTAGTGACAATACCCCATGAAATCTTCGCTTTTTCTAATGCAGAAAGCACTTCTTCCATGCCTTCAAATAATGCGGTTTCACGGGTAATATTATCTTGATACAGCTTTATAAACCGTTGTTGGAGTAAGGGGTAATCTTTATGGTCTGGTGAAATACCAAATCCTAAAAATAATAGACCCGGACTACCATTACTGGCAACAGGACGAATAGTCTCATAGGCGAGTGTAGCAAGATCTTCTTGGTGCAATAATGTATTGAGTGCAAAGGCTAGATCCGGTGCCGTATCAACTAAGGTGCCATCAAGGTCAAACAATATAGCTGAAAAAGGTCGAAGTGCAGCTGAGGCAGGATTAACCATCAATCGTGCAGTCTCCGACAATGCATTAGATAGTTTACTTTTACATCAGTACCCAAGGAATAGTTTTTTGTTAGTGGGTTGTAACTTAATCCACGAATATCAGCGACTTCTAATCCTGCTTGTCGACACCAACTGGCCATTTCTGATGGCCGAATAAAACGTTTATAATCATGGGTGCCTTTAGGTAGCATTTTCAAAAGGTATTCTGCACCGATTACGGCAAATAGATAGGATTTGGGGTGACGATTCAGGGTCGAAAAGAATACATCGCCACCAGGTTTAACGAGTTGTGCACAAGCGCGAATGACGGAAACTGGATCAGGGACATGTTCTAACATTTCCATGCAAGTGACGACATCAAACTCACTTGATGATTGTTGTGCTTTTTGTTCTGCGGTGATTTGTTGATATTCGATGTTTAAACTTGCCTCAAGTGCGTGCAGTCGAGCGACATTAAGCGGCATTTCACCCATATCGATACCGGTTACTATGGCATTATTCTTGGTTAGTGCTTCAGATAAAATGCCACCGCCACAGCCGACGTCAATAACCTGTTTATTATTAAGACTGCATTTGGTCATTATATAATCTAAACGTAAGGGGTTAATTTGATGCAAGGGTTTTGATTCACCCTCGGTATCCCACCAACCGTTTGCTAAAGCTTCGAATTTAGCCACTTCATTTGGATCAACATTTGTATGCGTAGTTGTCATTTATCTGATTGCCTAATTTTGTTTGCCCAATCGTGCGTATTTTGGATTATTTTCGTTTTATTTAAGGTGGTGAGTTGGCGATCTTTTAATAATTGCACGCCATCAACCCAAACATCACTTACCTTATCACGTCCTGTGGCGTAAACCAGTTGAGAGACAACGTCATAACAAGGCTGTGATTCTAAGCTGCTCAAGTCAACCGCGATAATGTCGGCCGCTTTGCCCACTTCAAGTGAACCTGTAATGGCATCGATTCCTAGTGCTTTAGCCGCATTGATAGTCACCATTTCTAATGCCGTATGAGCTGGAATTGCACTAGCATCTTGTGCCACTGCTTTGGCAAGTAAAGCGGCTTGACGCATTTCGGCAAACATATCCAGATCATTATTTGAGGCAGCGCCGTCAGTACCAATTGTTAAGTTAATACCTTGTTGAGATAATTTTCCAATAGGACAAAAGCCACTCGCTAATTTGAGGTTAGATTCTGGACAGTGAGCAATATGAACCCCAGATTCAGCACACCAGCTTATTTCTTGCTCAGTCAACTGAGTCATATGAACAGCAATTAACCGTGGTGATAGTAAGCCTAGATCTTTCAATCGTTCTAACGGACGAACACCATATTGTTCAACGCTTTGTGAGACTTCCCCGGCTGTTTCATGAATATGCATATGAATCGGTAAATCCAATTCTTCTGCATTCATCATGATAGATTCTAAGCTGCTGTCCGATATCGTGTAAGGCGCATGGGGTGCGTAAGCTGTCGATATACGTGGGTGATGACGATAATGATCGTGCAATTGCTGACCTTTGTAGAGATATTCTTCAACGGTATTGGCCCAAGCGGAGGGGAACTCAATCACAATCATACCTAATGTTGCGCGAATACCACTTTGGTCAACCACGCGTGCGGTGGCATCAGGAAAGAAATACATATCATTAAAACAAGTGGTGCCGCCGCGGATCATCTCGGCAATGGCGAGTTCTGAGCCCGCTTCAACAAAGGCATCGCTTACCCAACGTTTTTCGGCAGGCCAGATATGGTCATTTAACCAAGTCATTAGCGGTAAATCATCAGCCAAACCACGCAATAACGACATTGCCGAATGGGTATGATTGTTAATCAAACCCGGCATTATGCAATGATCATTCATATGGTGAGTCGCAGTAGCTGTATATTTCTGCTTTGCCAGTTCCTGTGGAATTAGCGCTACAATACGACCATCATTAATGACCACTGCATAGTGTTCTAAAACTTGCTGTGAATTATCGACGGGCACAAGCCAGCGAGCATTTATAATAAGATCAATATTTTTCATAGCCAAGATTATACCGTCATAGACAGGAGATGACATTGGATAAAAATAAGACATCGATTCAGCCTATTCTTTGGCGAGATGACGCACTCTTTTTGTTAGATCAGCGGCGATTACCAATAGAGCAAGTCTGGTTGGAATATGACCACCCAGATGATGTGGCAGTAGCGATTAAAGACATGGTTGTTCGTGGCGCACCAGCTATTGGTATTACCGCTGCTTTTGGTGTCGTGCTTGCGGCGCGTCAGGCATGGGATCTTGCGGCAGTGAATTGGAAACAAGCTATGACAGCGCCGCTAGCAAAATTGGCTGAATCGCGGCCAACGGCGGTTAACTTGCATTGGGCCATTCATCGAATGACCCAGTTATACAAAACATTGCCGGATAATCAATCTGCCGTAGAGGTTTTATTAAAAGAAGCGCGCTCTATACATGCAGAAGATATTGCCGCCAATCATCTAATGGGACAACTTGGCGCTGATCTTCTTGAGCCAAATAGTACCGTTTTAACCCACTGTAATGCGGGCGCATTAGCGACAGGTGGTTTTGGTACTGCCTTGGGTGTCATTAGGCAGGGTTACGCCGATGGTAAAATAACACAGGTTTATGCCGATGAAACGCGGCCCTGGTTACAAGGTTCGCGATTAACTGCGTGGGAATTGCAACAGGACAATATCCCCGTTACCCTACAAGCCGAAGGTGCGGCCGCGGCATTAATGGCAACCGGTAGACTTGATTGGGTGATTGTGGGGGCCGATCGCATTACTGCTAATGGTGACGTCGCCAATAAAATTGGCACGTATATGTTGGCGATATTAGCGAAATATCATGGCGTGAAAATGATGGTCGTTGCACCGACATCTACCATTGATTGGCAATTGAATACAGGCGATGAAATCCCGATCGAACAACGACCGGAGCACGAACTAACAATGATGAACGGGCAACAACTTGCACCCGAGGGGGTGTCGGCATTGAACCCCGTATTTGATGTTACACCAGCGAGTTTGATTGATGCCATTGTAACTGAAGCAGGTGTTATTCTCGCGCCATCTACAGACAAAATGTTAAAAATAAAGGAGTAAATAATGACAAAAACAGCACTAGTAACAGGTAGTAATCGAGGTATTGGACTTGAATTATGTACGCAATTAAAACAACGCGGTTTTGATGTGATTGCAACTTGCCGTAAAACAACACCAGAACTTGGTGCTCTGGGCGTAGAAGTTATCGAAAATGTTGAAGTGAGCGATATTAAAAGTCTTAATGCCTTAGCTACCAAATTAGCAGGCCGACACATTGATTGGCTAATGAATAATGCCGGTATTGCAGATGGCATTGCGATGGATGATCTTGATGACGATGCCATTGCGAGTTGCAAACGTATGTTTGCAGTGAATAGCCTTGGCCCATTGTTAACGACGCAAGCCTTAGTAAAAAACTTAGGAAAGGGCAGCAAGGTTGGTATTATTACAAGCCGCATGGGCTCGGTTGCAGATAATGACTCAGGTGGTAGTTATGGTTATCGGATGTCTAAGGCAGCGGTTAATGCCGCAGGTAAATCACTGTCCATAGATTTAAAACCACGTGGCATAGCAGTAGCGATTTTGCACCCAGGTTATGTACGTACAGATATGACATCGCATAATGGCTTAATGGATACCGATGAATCTGCATCAGGTTTATTGGCTAGAATGGATGAATTGAATCTTGATAATACGGGTTCTTTCTGGCACACCAACGGTGATTTATTACCTTGGTAAATTATCCAAGCTTGACCGAAAATCAGCAACAGAATTTGCCGGATCTAATTCAGCCGGCAAGTCTTATTGTTGCTAAGTTTGAAGATAGCACGCATCAACTTTGGCATTGTGAAACCGTCGATGGGCCGATGGTACTTAAACTTTGTAATCACCAGACGATTAAAACATCGACCTTTTGGAAGGGAATGAATCATTTATTTGAGATTGATTTCCCTGCTTCATTAGCTCATATCGACAAGACGCATCACTTTCTTACTGAGAAGGGCGATCTTCAAATCCCAGAGTTCATCGCCTCCGAAGCGTCAGCCTTTGTATTGGCCAGATATCTAGAAGGAGAAGATGTTGATTTTGAACATGTTACCGATGATATGGTTATTCAATTAGCGAGACATATAGCCAAGCTTCATCAGATTCAACAATCAAACTGGGGCGCATTGCACCAAACTGAATTGCCAAGTTCGCAATGGCCAAGCCGATTGCAAAACACCCTACGTACATTGGTTGAATTGCATCACATCACTATTCCTGAGCAAGTGCTTGAACAGGTATTACAAGAAGTGGCTGATTTAAATATTGAGACCTTTGTGCCGATCATGCTCGATTTGCGATGGGATCAAATGCTACATCAACATGGGCAGCTATCAGCAATCGTCGATATGGATGCCTTCGTTATTGGGCCGAGAGAATTAGAATTAGTTTTACTTGAATACCAATTAACCGAACATCAGGCTGGCGTTTTTATTCAAGCTTATCGAGCCAGTGCAGAATGGCCGGATCTAACTGAACAACGATTCTGTTATCGCGTGTTGTTATTTCTGATGAACAGTTTGGGCGAAACCGATGTGAACAAATGGATGAATGCACCAATTAGATGGTAACTAACTTGGTAGATGGGAATTAATATGGCATTAATAGCTTAATCGCAGAGATTATGAAAAAATAAGAATCAAGTTAAGACGAACAATCTTGGGATATATTCTGCATCCTAGCGAGTAGTCATTTGAATTTTCTCTGACATTAATACATTTATTTTTAAAGAACCGAAATGTGAAGCATCAGCATTTTTTAAAATAAAGTCATCACACTTTCTCTATATCCTCATATGGACGCAACTATGCTCTTAAGTATTACCGACCCAGCAATTATGTTTTCAGGTATTTCGCTTTTATTTCTAGCTTATACAAATCGATATTTATCATTGGCTAGTGTCGTTCGTACGCTCAATAAAGAACTTATGAAAGATGATGGGAAAAACCGAGTTGAGCAGATTCGAAACCTTCATTTACGAATAATTCTGATCAAATACATGCAGGCTTTTGGGGTGTTATCCTTTATGTTCTGCGTATTCGCGATGCTAATGTTATTCTGGAAAGAACAGATGTTAGGGGAAGCTCTTTTTATATCGAGTTTAGTAACAATGATTATCTCGCTTGTTCTATCTTTAATAGAAATTATGATGTCTGGACAGTCATTAAAAATAGAATTGGATAGAACAAACGTACGCGATCTTTGGGATAAATAATCGACGCAGACAAGCCGACGTACTAATTTAAGTCAGCGGCGTATTGTTTTAGTAATGCCAAGGGCACAATCTCTAACGCTTTGATATGCGTTTTTTTAAGATACACGCGCGGTGCCATTTTATTCTTTTCAGCTTCTAACCAACGAGCGGCACATAAGCACCACATATCGCCCGGGCGTAATCCCGGAAAATCAAAATCGGATATCGGTGTAGATAAGTCATTACCTCTAAACCGAGAGTATTCCAAAAATTCTTTTGATGCTTCGATACACACCGTATGCGAACCGAGATCATCTTTACTAGTATTGCAGCAATTATCTCGAAAAAATCCAGTGACAGGATTGCCATCTGATTCTTCTAGTTTTTCACCGAATACGTTTAATGATTCATCCATTTCCATGATTTTTACCTTTTGGTTGCAATTGAGATAGGTGTTGAACGCGCATGACCTATTCGTTATGTGTTTCTTGAATTATATCCGATCTGGTGAAATATGCTTTGCATAGAACTAATTTCTAACAAAGCTATTATCATTGCTTTTAGAAGCTTATTAGATGCCTCATAAAAAGTTGATAACACCGGTGAAAATTGCATAATCTCTAAATCAGACATTATTTCAAACTTTAGCATTGCGTCGCGTTCTCTGTGAGCTATAGTGTTATTTCTGATTCCAGAAAATTTATTTTCAATTTCTTTACGAGCATTTCTCAATTGCTTCAATGCATTAACTACATCTAGCTTCGATTTTTCAGATAACCCTGTTGCCTCATATATATTGCATACGCCGTCCAGTTACTTTGTCCATATCCCATTCATAAATAGTAAGTAATAAGGTTCTATGTGCAAGATTGCGTTTTTTTTTATTTATATTTGCAAATGTATCAGCTTTTAAGGCTTGGATATCTCGCGCTGCAAGTAAAAAGTACAAACCTATATTTAAACATTGTTTGATTGCTGGGAACTTTGAGTTATCTATTTTTCTATATTGCACCACAGCAGATTCAATTGCTTGATTTATATACTTGTCCGTATCTAAGAATTCTTTATTGAGCTTCCGATTTAACTTTTTTAGCATGAAGTTTTTGATTTTTATTTCAAATTTGGCATAAAACTTCATCCGAAACCAGCGCTCTTGAATTGCTTTATCTTTTTTGAAAAATCGACCTTCAAACATACTGTAATCCCTGAAAGTATCTAACTTATTATAAAGTAATAAAATCCTCTGAGATTATTTCGCTTAGTGGGAATTATTAAGCACCTTTTTATTTGTAAGCAATGACAGTGACGGGTTTCATCTAATGATTCAATAACCCTTAAGTAAGCACACAAGGGATTCACTGCCCCGAATTGGAAGGGGAAAGGAATATGTTACTAGGTAATTATTCAGCGAATGACTTTCCATTTTCACGATGAATCATCATGATCGACGAGCGTGGTTTGCTAGCGCCGCCTGCGGGAAAGTGTGAGGGTGTATTATGTTCACCGGGATGTTGTATGCCGACAAATAAGGTTTTGTTATCTTCACTGAAACATAGTCCGGTAATTTCACAGCCAATCGGGCCGGTCATAAAACGTCGAATTTCGCCGGTGCTAGGATTACTACATAACATTTGATTGTTACCCATGCCGGCGTATTTTCCTTCATTACTGTATTTACCATCGGTCATTATCCATAAGCGGCCGGCGGCATCAAAACCAATGCCGTCGGGGCTATTGAACATATTGTCAGACGTAATATTAGTGGTGCCCGCACGGGCATCATCATAAACACTCGGATTACCGGCTAATAGATAGAAATCCCATTCAAACTCAGTGCTTGTATGATCATTTAAAAGAGGACGCCACCGTATGATTTGTCCGTAATGGTTATCGGCTCGTGGATTGGGGCCATTGAGTGGTTGACCTTCTGAACCGCGATCTTTGTTATTGGTTAAGGTGCAATAAATCGTAGTTTGGTCGGGGTGAACGGCGACCCATTCTGGGCGATCCATCGTCGTCGCGCCGACAATGCTGGCGGCTTTACGTGCATATATCAGTACTTCTGCTTGATCAGCAAAACCGGCTTCTACGGTAAGGCCATTTTTGCCATGGGTTAACTCTAGCCATTCGCCACGTCCACGTAGAGCATCATGTTCGCCATTAAAGCGTGCAACGTAGAGTGTACCTTCTGCTAATAAATCACGATTTTTTTGAGGTTGCGTAGCATCGTATGTGTGTTTAGAAATAAAGCGGTAGATATGTTCGCCTTTTGCATCATCGCCCATGTACACCACGACATGACCATCTTTATTAACGGTTATCGCGGCATTTTCATGTTTAAAGCGGCCTAAGGCTGAACGTTTTAGCGGCGTGGAATCGGGATTCATTGGGTCGATTTCGACTATCCACCCAAAGCGATTCGCTTCGTTAGGATTTTTACTGAGATCAAATCGTGGATCATGTTGTTCCCATTGGTAATATGATTTGTTGCCTTTAATGCCATAGCGTTTTTCTAATGCACTTTGCTTATGTGGCGCGGAACTACCAAAGTTGAAATTGACGTTTTCTTCACACGTTAGATACGTTCCCCATGGCGTTTTGCCATTGGAGCAATTATTAAACGTACCTAGAATTTTAGTACCGCTAGGGTCAGCTTCTGTTTTTAATAATTCATGACCAGCGGCTGGCCCTGTCATATGCAGCAATGTATTGGCGGTAATGCGGCGATTGAGTGTACCTTGTAGGTCAACAGCCCATGCTGAATCTTTACGAACAATTTCAAAGATTGAAATACCGTGAGCTGCCTGACTTTTGGCAACATCATCAGCGGTCAGAGAGCTGCCGTCATGATCGAATAAATATTCTTGGTTAGTGTATTCGTTGTTTACTACCATCACAGCACGATCGGTGCTGAGCGGAAAACATGACATGCCGTCATTATTATCACCAAATTGACGTGCTTGAGCGGCGGCATTAGCTTTGCCTGACGGATCAAATTGTGGTGCATATGGAAAAAGAGGGTCACCCCAAGAAATGAGGACGTCGGCACGATAACCTTTTGGGACGATGACTTTATCGCTAGTGCTGGCGGGCAGGGCATCAAAATCGAGTAACTTGGATTGTGTAGCAGATATTGCTTGTTTAATCGGCATGCCAGCTAAAAATGTGCCGGCGCCAACAAGACCAACCGATTGCAGAAAACGTCGCCGACTCAGTGCATTGGTAATTAAAGATTCGAGTTTGGATGATTTAGTAGAATGATCGGTCATAACAACTCTCATTAAAATATAAGGGAATAACGGCGTACTAATTAAACTGTCACCAAGCTGAAAGACACGTTCTAGACGTGCCAATCAGCTACAGTTTAAATACCTTATGTGACAATTAATGAAGCGTGTTGTTTGTTCATTAAATAGAAACTAAGATTTATAAGGCATTGGACCTAAATAATCTTTTTTGCCAACTTCTACGCCGTTATGACGCAAAATGGCGTAAGCCGTTGTCACGTGGAAATAGATATTAGGAATCGCATGTTGAATGGCAAATTCTTGTCCTGTTAGATACTTACCTTCCCAGCGTGCTTGTGACACTTTTTGAGTGGCTGAATCGGCAAAATCGGCTGGCGTAAAACCAGATAAATAATCTATTACTTCTTTAATACGCGTTTGTAGTTCTGGAAGTGTGGTTTCTGTATCTTCATGTTTGGGTGCTGAATCTACTTGACCGACTAAACGAGCCACGCCCAATTTGGCAGTATCGCAGGCAATTTGTACTTGGCGGATTAAAGTAAATTGATCAGGTGCTAATCGTGAATTAAGTAATACATCAACGCTGAACTTTTTTGATTCAGCGAACTGTTCGCCTTTTTCGAGGATAGCACTTAAGTTTGTAAGCATCTTGCTGAACTGTACGACGGTTAATTCATAAAACATGGCATGTACCTATAAAAGGAAAGTGGGAATACAGTTAATAAGTGGGGGCTGAACAGGTTACTTTCAATTGATGCGGTTTAATATTTTACGTCAGGCTTGATATTGATTTTTTAAGGTGATGTAATGATTGGCTGAATACATGAAGTGAGCGATTTCATCTTCGGTTAGAAGGCGTATGCGTTTAGCGGGTCGTCCTAAATATAAATAACCACTTTCAAGTACTTTACCCTCGGGCACTAAACTGCCGGCTGCTAACATGACATGTTTTTGCACCACGACTTTATCCATCACAATACAGCCCATACCAATTAAGCATTCATCTTCTATCGTGCAACCATGCAATAACGCTTGATGACCGATGGTGACATGATCGCCGATAATAAGGGGCGAACCGTCTGGTTGTGAGTTTGATTTATGACTAACGTGCAACATGCTGAGATCTTGCACATTGGTGCCTACGCCAATGTGAATAAAGTTAACATCACCTCGAATCACCGTGCCCGGCCAAATCGAACTATCTTGGTTTATATGCACGTCACCAATTATGCTGGCGGATGAATGAATAAAAACATCTTGGCCAATATGAGGTGATTGGTTTTGAAAGGCTTCTATATTCTGCATCAGCAATCCTTAGAAAAAGATTTAGTTGCTTTGTAGCCGATAAAGTTTTTGCCAGCTAATAAAGCCAATAATCGCAAGGATAGTGTAAACAGAAAATAGGATTACGGTGGCGAAATAACCAGATTGAGCATAAAGCACGATAGCCGCGCCATCAATAACGACCCAATACAGCCAATTTTGTAAGACTTTTTTTGCCATCAACCACGTATTCATTACTGAGAAGATAGTCACGCTGGCATCAAGATAAGGATTTTGTGAGGTTTCAGTTACTTCTAGGTAATAGGCAGTGATCACGCTGAGCAAGGTGGCTACTACTAGAAATGTAAGTTGTTTGGTCCACGACCAACTAGTGATGGCTAGCTTATCTTCGGCGACGCCATGTTTACGCCATAACATATAGCCATAAATCGCCATGCCCATATAATAGAAGTTGAGCAAAGCTTGCATGGGTAGTTGGCCTTCCCAAAATAAGACGGTGTAAATGAGTGTACTGATAAAGGCGATAGGCCAACACCATTGAGACTCTCTGGCGGCAAAGATGATGTAAGCCATGCCGAGTAAGGCTGCGAAAATTTCCCAGCCCGACATGACAGCAAAGGCATCAACAATGAAGATGAACCAGTCTGACATGTTTATTTATCAACTACATCAGCACGGTCTGTCCCGACCATTTTTAATACAAATGCACTGTGTGGCATGACTTTGAATACTTGTTCAATTTCAGCATCCATCATATCCATCACATCTCGATATTCACCAAACACTTGCGTGCTTAGGCTATTACGTTTAACGATGAGTTTTGGGTTAGTTTCAAGTTTGTCGATGAAGGCTAGGATGGGTTCGACAAAACCTTCTGTTAGAGGGTAGAGGCTGATATCTATTGAAATTCGCATGTGTGTTTCCTTTGTTTGAAAGTTAAAAGGGCTCACAAGAGCCCTTTAAGATCGTAGTATTTAATAATCCCAAGTCAAAGTGACACCTACAACACGGGGTTCAGCATATTGCGTGTAAGTTTCAGGATTATCATAAGCTGGTGGATTGTTCGCAAAATAGAAACCTCGAGTAAAGTAGTCCTTATCAAACAAATTACGACCCCATAAAGATACTTTCCAGTCACCATTACGATAATCTAAGTTCGAGTTTACGATAGCGTATGAGCTTGATTTTGAGCTATGACTATTTGAGTAGTAAAATTCGTCCTTACCTTCAATGTTAGCTTTAAATGTCCAATTTGACGTTAGGTATACCTCACTTCCCAAACTGAATTGATAAGCTGGTGCATGAGCTTGGCGGCGGCCATTGGTGTTGTAAGCATCTGGATCTGGATTATCATATTCATCAAATTTTGCGTTAAGTAGGCCCAAAGAAGCAAAAATACGCAATTTGTCAGATGCTGACCAATCTACCTCGGCTTCGATACCATAATTAGTACCTTTAGCTGCATTAGTTAGGTAGTCTTTAAATTGACCTCCACCGATATCAATCGAGGTTTTTACTTGTGCATCACGACGTAGCGAATAGAAAGCACTAATGTTCGTCATTAAATCGTCATCAAGCCAAAGCGACTTAAGTCCCGTTTCTAAACTCCACATGTACTCGGTATCAAATTTAAGTTGAGAAGGAAGCAATGATGTATTGTTATTTACACCGCCTGATTTATAGCCGCGAGATAGCGATGTGTAGAGCAGTTGACTTTCTTCCAATTGATAATTTAAACCCAATTTTCCACCAAATAGCACCTCATCCGTTTCAACATTAACTGCATTGGAGTCAGTATAGTCAGCCGTAAAATATTCGACTCGGAGGCCTGATATAACAGTTAATTTGTCATTGAGGTGAGCATCAAGCTGACCAAATATAGAGGTGTTTTCAGTTTCGTACTTGTTATCTAGATTGCCGTAGTCTGAGTTTAAGTCTAATTTCTCATCTTGTGCTAAGTGATAGAAACCAACAGCCCATTCGGTGCTGTTATTGAAGATCCAACCATCTTCATTTGACAGTGCTTTGAATTCAAATGAATGGTTGTTTCTATCGCGGTTAAATTCTTCAAAGCCATTGTATATGGGGTTGTTATCCCAGTCTGCATCATAACTATAAACGCTGTTTGAGTTTAAGTAGGTTAATGCCGTCTGAAGTTGAACTGCACTACTGGCACGCCAATCTGTTTTCAGGGCGATAGCATCTGTTTTCTGGCCGTCTTCACCTGGCTGGTCGGCTTGACTATGACGTGAGTTATCAAAGGTAAAAGCATCATAACCATTGTTAATGTCAAGGTGTATTAAATTCAAATCGACTGTTAATCGTTCGCTAGCCAACCATTTTAAATGGCCTTTTGCAGTGATTTCATCTTGGTCTTGGGTATCATCGCGATTCAAGAAGTCATTTTTCATATAACCATCAGATTGGTGACTGTTTATTGAAACTCGACCTAGTAATTTATCTTCAACTAAAGCGCCGCCGACGGCTACGCCAAAATTTTGCGTTCCATATTGGGCAATACCTGTTTCAACATGAATATCAAGATCATTAGTGGGTTGTTTGCTTTGCATATTAATAACGCCAGCAAGTGCGTTAGTCCCAAAAAGCGTACCTTGAGGACCGCGTAATACTTCAACTTGTTCGATATCAAATAACGTTGCTGCTCCACCAATACGGCTAAAGTCGATACCATCAATCATTAAACCAACTGACGGATTGATTGGTGATGAAAATTGACTGCGTTCACCAATACCACGGATTTGGAAATATTGACCACGTGAAGCACCACTGGAAACATTGACATTCGGAGCAAGGTTCAGAATATCTTCTATATGTTGAGCACCACGAGATTCAATAGTTTCGTTGTCAATAGTGGTTAGGCTTATGGGAGCTGTAAGTGCGGTGCTTGGTCTGAAATCAGCACTGACAAGCATTGCAGGTAGTTCGACTTCTGATGTCTCAGCAAATGCATGAGTGGAAAGTAAAGCTGCGATTGCGGCAGGTAAAAACTTAAACTTCATTGTTGGCCTCTTTAATATATAAAAAGGACAGGGGATAATGCATTGAACGCACTTCATTACAAAATCACAAAGTGTGAATGCAGTATCTTGGCCTGTCCCTACGCCAGTATTAACTGGATCAGGTTCATAGGGTTCTTTCTATAAAGAAAGTCTCAGGCAATGTGGCCGCCCCTAGGCTTAAATTTGACAGTTTTTTAATAGCTATCAAATATCCGATCAATTATACGCCAAGTTACTGTTTTTATCCATAATTGTTTGCAATGTTAACCATGCTATTCGTAATGGTTTGCTCTAGATACTGATCTGTTTCAGAGAACTCGGCAGAGACATGAAATAAATTAGGATCTTTTTTATCAAATTTACAGCGAACAACGTTGCCTTCGGCGATTAAGCTGCTGCCATCATTTTCATTAAGGATGATTTTAATGTGATTACCTAATTTTGGTGGATGGTTAGTGATGATATAAACCCTACAGGCACAGAGATTTTGGATTATGCCCTTGTATGAAAGCTCATCATGATCATTAATTGTAAAGCTGATCTGGGCTTGAATAGCGATGCGTGTAAATCGGCGTTTTTCTTGGTAATCATGTTTGGGCATACGCCATAGCCCTTCCGGCCGTGTCTATTCAATAACAAATCCAGACTATGGAACAATGAAAATGATAACAAGGAACTAATCGACTATTTTTTGTAATAGAACTATTTGAGGCTGGCTCTACATGCAGGACAAATTCTCTGTTTGCTGTTGAGACGAGTGGTTGCAACTTTATTGCCGTTATTGTCATAACATCGTGGGCAGAAAAAACCTTTCTCACCCGAAAAGATATAACAGCCTGATTGAATTTCTGGTTTGGCAATGATTATGGGTGCTTGTTTCATTGCCGTAGTTTGATTTTTACTAAGTTGTGCTATTTGCTGCTGTAAAATAGATGTATTAGTTTTTATCTGTTCTAAATTGTTTGTAAGCACGTTTAATACTGTTTTTATTTCTGACTCATTGTTGCTACTAATAGCTACTGAAAGCTGCAGTAATAAAGCTAGTGAGTGATTGATGGGTTCAAAAATAGCCATGCGGATTTCCTTGTGCATTAAGTCTTAAGCAATGGCTTTTTCGACCACTTTTCGTGTGAGGTGAGGTGCGAGGTGTTCGATAAAGGCAAAACTAAAACCACGTAGATAACTGCCGCGGCGAATGCCCATATGAGTGGTGCTGGGTTTGAATAGATGACTCACATCTAAGGCTTGTAGCGGCGCATCCTTAATAGGATCAAATGCCATGCTGGCTATGATGCCGATACCTAAGCCTAGCTCGACATATGTTTTTATAACATCAGCATCAGTCGCTGTGAAGACAACGTTAGGTGTTAAGCCTCGCTCAATAAAGGCTTGATCTTGTTGCCCTCGGCCGGTGAACCCCATCACATAAGTCAGAATAGGATATTGAGCTATAGCCTTTAGAGTGAGTTTCTTTTCCAATAATAAGGGATGATCGGGTGGTACTACAATCGAACGATTCCACTCATAGCAAGGCAGAATTGCTAAAGTGTCAAATTGCGCTAAGCCTTCTGTGGCAATGGCAATGTCAACTCTTCCTGTGGCAGCCATTTCGGCAATCTCAGTTGGTGTGCCTTGCACCATGTTTAAATGTACATTGGGATAATGTTGTGAAAAAGCTTTGATAGCCTTGGGGAGTGCATAGCGTGCTTGGGTGTGGGTGGTACCTATAGATAAGACGCCTAGTTGATCATTTTTACTATCGGCGGCTAGCTGGCGGATATTTTCCACGTCAAGTAACACGCGATCAGCCATTTTGATAACTGATTGTCCAAATAAGGTTAGTCCCGTTAATCGTTTTCCATGTCGTTCAAAAATTTGTAGGCCAAGTTCGTCTTCAAGTAGTTGAACTTGATTACTGACGCCTGGTTGAGAAGTATGCATGGCATTTGCTGCGGCTGAGATACTGAGACCGCGTCGAGCAATTTCACGAACATATTTGAATTGTTGTAGCTTCATATCTATATTCTTTTTAATTATATCAATAGTTAATAATATTCATTGATAGGATATTGTGTGATGGTAAACTTGTCACCTTTTATATAGCCGCAGGCGCTTAAAATACGATGGAATGGGGATATACAGTAGCTGGATTAGCTGTGGGTATAATGATTGGTATGACGGGTGTGGGCGGTGGCTCATTAATGACTCCGATTCTTATTTTTGGTTTTGCGGTTCAACCCGCTGTAGCGGTTGGTACTGATTTGTTATTTGCAGCGATAACCAAGGCTGGCGGTGTATGGGCTTATTGGCGTCACGGTGTTGTGCATTGGCTGGTGGTAAAACGCTTAGCAATGGGAAGTGTCACGACAACTCTCCTAACCTTATGGCTTTTAAATACCACTGGCGTTGGAGAGGGTGAGCATAATGACTTGATCACCACGGCGTTGGGCATCGCACTCATTTTGACTTCCAGCGCATTATTATTAAAAGGTTGGATAGGCTGCATAATGAAAGCGCAAGCGGATCATCCTGTGGTTAATGCCTTGTATAGGATGAGGCAGGATGAAAAACATAAGGCTGTGGCAACCGTATTAACGGGTGGTTTTCTGGGTGTAATGGTCACGTTATCATCTGTTGGTGCCGGTGCATTAGGGGCAGTAATTTTATTGTTTTTATATCCGAAAATGAAAGGTGTGGAAATTGTAGCCACTGACATTGCTCATGCCGTTCCACTCACTGCTATTGCTGGTTTAGGCCACTCTGCAGTGGGTACGGTGGATTGGTCATTATTATCATATTTAGTGATGGGATCATTGCCGGGTATCTATATAGGTAGTCATTTAGGTGTTAAGATCCCCGACAAAGTAATGAGACCTTTTTTAGCGGTAATATTGTTAGGAGTCGGAATTAAATGTCTAGTCTAATTGAAAGCGCTGATCTCACTTTATATGGCTGTCCTATGCATTATATTAAAGCACGAGAAATAGTCGGCAGAATGAAGCAAGATCAGGCCATTTTATTCGAGATTAATAATGGTGATGCTGTCGATGACGTTATTAAGAGTTTGCGTCAAGATGGCCAGGTTTGTGAGATAGAATCCAAACAATCGTTAACAACAACGGTTAAGGTGATTAAAAAACATGATTAACATTAATGAAAAATTAGCGACGAAGATTGAGGCGGTTAAGCAAGTATTGACTGAAATCGCAGCGGATTATAATCCAGCTACTCTGGCATCAAGTTATGGTGCAGAAGATATGGTGTTAATGGATCTGATTTGCAAATTCGCACCAGAAATTGAGATTTTCACACTCGATACAGGCCGTTTACCAAAAGAAACCTATGAGGTTATGCAGCAGGCTAAAGCACATTACAATCTTAAGGTGAAAGTCTATTTCCCTGATGCCACTGATGTTGAAGACTTTGTGACGCATCAAGGCCCTAATGCTTTTTATGACAGTGTTGAGTTACGCAAACAGTGCTGTGGAATTCGTAAAGTTAAACCATTAAAACGTGCCTTAGCAGGTAAAAAGGCGTGGTTAACAGGCATGCGTCGAACACAGGCGGTAACACGGAGCGAATTGCCGGTATCAGAATGGGATGAAGGTTTCGGCTTGCAAAAATTTAGCCCGTTAACAGATTGGTCGAATGGCGATGTGTGGGCTTATATTCGAGCATTTGATGTGCCTTATAGTGCATTGCATGATCAAGGCTATGCCAGCATCGGTTGTGCACCTTGTACCCGAGCGATTACAGCAGGAGAAGATATTCGTGCTGGCCGCTGGTGGTGGGAAAATCCTGAATCCAAAGAATGTGGTCTACACGTTAAAGCGAAATAATTAGAGAATTTTATGACTAAAAAACAGTTAACACATCTACAGCAGCTGGAAGCTGAAAGCATTCACATTATGCGAGAAGTAGCAGCGGAGTTTGATAATCCAGTGATGCTCTATTCGGTGGGTAAAGATTCGGCAGTGATGCTGCATTTAGCAATGAAAGCTTTCGCGCCAGGCAGGCCTCCTTTCCCATTACTTCATATTGATACCACATGGAAGTTTAAGGAAATGATTGCGTTTCGTGACCAACGCGTAAAAGAGCTCGGCTTAGAATTATTGGTTCATAGTAATCAGCAGGGTATCGATGAAGGTATCAACCCATTTGATCATCCACGCTACACCGATATTATGAAAACGGATGCCTTGAAACAGGCTCTGAATAAATATGGTTTTGATGCTGCCTTTGGTGGTGCTCGTCGTGATGAAGAAAAATCGCGAGCTAAAGAACGTGTTTATTCATTCCGTGATAAGAATCACCGTTGGGATCCTAAACAACAACGTCCTGAATTATGGAATACCTACAATAGTAAAGTGAATAAGGGTGAAAGCATTCGTGTCTTCCCATTATCAAACTGGACTGAGCTTGATATTTGGCAGTATATTCATTTGGAAGGCATTCCTATCGTGCCGTTATATTATGCTGCAGATCGTCCAGTCGTTGAACGTAATGGTATGAAAATTATGGTTGATGATGACCGTATGCGATTAAAAGAGGGTGAAGTTCCCACAATGGAAAAAGTGCGTTTTAGAACCTTGGGCTGTTATCCCTTAACAGGTGCCGTTGAGTCAAATGCATCAACATTACCTGATATTATTCAAGAAATGTTATTGGCTACGACATCAGAACGACAAGGTCGTGCTATTGATCATGATGAATCAGGGTCAATGGAGAAGAAAAAACAAGAGGGTTACTTCTAATGAGCAAATCGGATAATAATTACCAGTCAGATAGTCTTATCGCAACCGACATCGATGCTTATTTAAAGCAACACGAAAATAAAGAAATGTTACGTTTTCTGACATGTGGAAACGTGGATGATGGCAAAAGTACGCTCATTGGTCGTTTGTTATACGATTCAAAAATGATCTATGAAGATCAGTTAGAAGCCGTGACTAAAGATAGTGTGAAATCGGGTACAACCGGTGAAGCGGTTGATTTAGCATTACTGGTGGATGGCCTGCAAGCTGAGCGTGAGCAAGGTATTACCATTGATGTGGCCTACCGGTATTTCTCAACCACCAAACGTAAATTCATCATTGCTGATACGCCGGGCCATGAACAATACACACGTAATATGGCAACAGGCGCGTCTAATTGTCAGCTTGCTGTTATCTTGATTGATGCACGATACGGCGTGCAAACTCAAACTCGTCGTCATAGTTACATCGCTAACCTATTAGGTATTAAGCATATTATTGTTGCCATTAATAAAATGGATATTAAAGATTACAGTGAGCAGGTGTTTAATGAGATTCGTAAAGACTACAGCGAATTTGCCCGTGAACTAGAAATGGAAGATGTGCATTACGTGCCACTTTCAGCATTGGTTGGCGATAATGTCGTTAACAAAAGTGAAAACATGCCTTGGTATCAAGGTGAAACGCTGATGCAGTTGTTAGAAAATGTTGAAATTGCCGGCGATGCCAATGTGCAAGATGTTCGTTTCCCAGTGCAATATGTGAATCGTCCAAATCTTGACTTTCGTGGCTACTGTGGGACTTTAGCATCTGGTATTCTTAAGCCCGGTGATGAAATTACGGTCTTGCCTTCAGGTAAAGAAAGTACCGTTAAAGCGTTGGTTACTTACGATGGCAATTTAGATGAGGCTGTTCCAGGTCAGGCGATTACCGTGACCTTAAATGATCAGGTAGATGTTAGCCGTGGCGATATGATCGTACACCGAGATCACCAACCACACGTTACTAGTAATTTTAAAGCAACGGTCGTTTGGATGACTGAAAAGCCTTTAGTCAGTGGTAAACAATATAATTTCAAAGTGGGCGTGAGTGATAGCGCTGGCGTTTTAACAGCAATTGATAGTCAAATTGACGTTAATACTTTAGCTGAAAATACGGCCAGTGAATTACGAATCAATGAAATTGGCGTATGCGAATTTTCATTAAATAAACCTGTAGTATTTGATGCTTATAAACGTAATCGTAGTACGGGCTCCTTTATCGTCATTGACCGTTTAACAAACGTTACCATCGGCGCAGGCATGATTACCGAGTCAGTGAATTCTTCAAAATCACAGGCTCTGTCGGCAGAACAATTCTCGGCATTTGAGCTTGAATTTAATATCTTGGTGAGAAAACATTTCCCACATTGGGATGCTAAAGATTTAAGCGAATTGTTTTAATCAAAAATATAAAAAGCCGGAATCATGTCCGGCTTTTTATATCAAAATGGAAGATGATATGAATACAGATATAGATCTGGCGCGAACCCTTATTTATATACAACAACATATTCCTATCACAGCACATCTGGGTGTGAAAATTCAGTCATTTGATGGCGAAAAAGTTATTGTTTCAGCACCATTGGACAGCAATAAAAACCTTCATGGCACTGCCTTCGGCGGTAGTCAGGCAGCCATTGGTATTTTGACTGGCTGGACGTTGATTTATCTCAAACTTAAACAGCTTGGCATTGATAACGATTTAGTTATTCAACACAGTAGTTACGATTTTACCAAACCGGTAACCTCTGATTTCATAGCAACTTGCCAATTGCCAAGTATGGCTGAATTCGAACTGTTTATTAAAACCTTGAAAGAAAAAGGTAAAGCTCGATTGACCTTAACAGCAGAAATTGAAGCAGAAAAGGGTGTTTGTGGTTTACATGAAGGCCTGTACGTGGTGTTTTTGAAAGCTTAATTGGTTAATGCTTGTTGCCAAATAACTATTTTATCTTCAATTGAGCAACTCGCATGGGCTGGACTAGTTGATGGGAGGCGTAACCGAACTATAGCTAACTGTTGCTTAGTGAGTGTTGGCAATACATAGCGATTAAATACCTGCTCAGCTTTTGCGCCGTTAAACACGATCTTCATAATATTTGGATGTTGTTGTAAAAATAAATTGAAGTTGTTGGTAATCATGCTGTTGGTATCAATATTTACATCCAAACTGCCTTGGCGTTGACATGCCTTGAGTACATCCCAAACGGCAACATGATTGAATATCAATCGTTCACAACGTTTACCGTAATCTAGTTCGCGGGCCATTTCAAATAATACAGACATAATTGGCCAGAAGGCGTTACGGGGATGTGCGTAATATTGTTGCTGTTCAAGTGATTTTACGCTGGGCATTGAGCCGAGTATTAAAATACTCGCACTGCTATCAGCAACAGGTTGAAAGCTAAGATTTAACGGCAGGATATTGGCCATTTATTGGTACGTTTTACCTTGATGTTTAATCCAGCCGTCTATGTGACGTTTGGCTGGATCACGATGAGTCCAGTGCATCACACCACCTTTTTTATTCCATTCATATTCGCCATGAACGGTGACTTCATCATCGACTTTTAATGCTTCGATTCTGGGTGCTAAGTCGATATTATGGGAAATCAATAGAGTATGACCATCAGCTGTTTTAACGATGAATTTTTGATGGCGACTACCGTCTAAATCATCTGCTAACAATTTAATGACGTTGCCGGTGATTTCTAATTGAACATTACTTTGATTTTGCTCAATAAGCTGCTCAAGATTGCTAGGTGAAGGTGACCTTAGGGTAGTCTGTTCAGGTGTATATTTGCTAGCAGCATAACCTATAATAATAAAGGCAATGATCAGCCAAATACGATGCTTTTGACGAGTTGTTTTAGACATGAAAATGCTGCTTGTTTTTAAAAAGATAGGTCGCTAAGCTTACCTTGGGTTTTAGATATCTTCAAAATATTTAAACGTAGATTAGATCTTATTTGAAGGTAAAATTTAGCTTTCAGCCTGAGAATCGTAAATTACATTGGTTGGGCTTGCATCACTTATTCTTAAATTTGGATATTGAAAATACTCTTTTTAAATTCATGAAAAACAAGACCTATTATTTGCTAATGCTAAGAGACTTTAATTA
>Ga0335398_10003135_pt1 | contig 24779 bp, 14 predicted proteins | sample BON03_FD_205742 | JGI IMG/M metagenome (GOLD analysis project Ga0335398, IMG submission 205742) | Freshwater microbial communities from Lake Bonney liftoff mats and glacier meltwater in Antarctica - BON-03 (spades assembly) (version 2) | ecosystem: Environmental > Aquatic > Freshwater > Ice >... | reverse complement strand
TACCAGTAAGCATTTCTGCCCGAGTAGGTGAGCACACCGGCGAAACATAAAAACGATCAAAACTGATTCCATCTACACCCAACTTATCAATATTCGGGGTTTCCAAGTTTGGATTACCCGTAAAACTTAAGTCTCCCCAACCTTGGTCATCCGTTAGAATGATCAGAACGTTAGGCCTGTCTTGTTTCTTTTTGTTAGGCTTACAGGCTGTGAAAATCATCAAACCTGTAAGGAGCAGCAAATATAAACTGGAAAGTTTCAAGGGTAATTGTATCGTTTTTAGCATTTTCTGAATTCTTGAATGAGTAAACCAAATCATAAACTTTCCTTGACTCCATATTAACGTGAGTTCGGTGTAAGATCGTTTTAAAAACTGATTAAATCGTCACTGCGAACCCTTTTTGGGGGTGGCTGAGGTGGGAAAGGGTGTGGCAGTCCCGCCCTGCTGGGGATTCCCACGGCTTTCTCCACACATAGCCCTCTCTGAGCCTCGGAATAACGATTTTGCTATGAAATTGTGTAAAAATCGGGTTTTTACAACTATTTCTACATTTAAGCAAAGTAAGCCAAGAATTTCGTCAATTTATTGAAATAGTTACCTGCATTTTTTCAACCATTCCTCACACACTAACACCACTAACTTACCTGAAACTCCCCATTTTATTAAGTTGGACCAATCGTTCAGTTATACTTTCTGAAAACCCAAAGAAGCAACAACCATGGCTACTTGGTATCTATTTTATCAGCAAGGGTCAATACTTGCCCATCTTCCAAAAGTTTTTCTCTTAAATCTGCATAAGGAAGTTCTTGTACGCTGACACCTTCATCTAGGGCCATTACCGCTGCGGTAGCAGCCGATTGTCCCAAAATCATAAATACTGGTTCCATACGAATGGATCCAAAAGCAATATGGCTAGCAGAAACAGCAACAGGAACCACCAGGTTTGTAATTTCTTCTTCTTTAGGTACTAAAGACCCATAGGCTATTTCATAAGGTTGAGGAAGCGGAACGCCTACATCTCCTTCATTATGTACATGTCCATTTTCATCCACATAGCGTTGAATATTATGAGAATCTATGGTGTAGGATCCCATTCCTACTGATTCAGGAGTAGATTTTTTCTGCAACAACTCATTTTCAGTCATGACATATTTACCAACCATTCTTCTAGCTTCCCTTACATAAATTTGATGTGGCCAGTTGCCATTGTCTGTGAACTCATCTTTAGCCAATCCCCATTTTTTAAATTCATCCTGGGTTTCTTTAGGCACTCTTGGATCATTGGCTACATAATACAATAGTCCTTTTTGGTAGTCCTCATGTTCTTTAATGATTTCCTTCCTTCTTTCATAACTGGCTTCAGGGTAATCATAATTCATTCCTATGTTGTCTGAACTAAACGGTCCGTGATTGTTGGTATCTGTTTTCTTGTTTGGGATCATGTCAAATTTACCAAACCATTCAGTCCATCCTGCATCAAAAATTCTACCTAGCAATTCATACTGGGTAGAATCATAATTATCAGGTCTTGGGAAAGGCACCTGATTGTCTGGATTTACAGACATACAAGTTCTAAAACAATAGGCCTGAACCTTATTGTCCCCTTCACCTTTAACACCTGGATCCTCTCCGCTAATTTTAGGAAGCAATCCTGAAGATGGGTCTCCGGGGATTATATAGGGATCTATGGGCTGATCTAAAACCTTGAAGTGATGCCTATGGTGAAACACACCCGTCTGTACCCCATTCCAGTCTTCTCTATAAACACTTTTCCCTTCTCTTCCCACATGATAACTTACACCAGCAGCAGCCATTAAGTCTCCTTCATAAGTGGCATCTACAAACATTTTACCTTTAAATTCCTTGCCGCTCAAAGTACGTATTGCTGTGATTTTTCCATTTTCCACGGTCACACCATTTTCCCTGTCCAGCCACTCATCTCGTAAGACTTCAATGCCTAACTCTTTCACCCATTCATCATAAACTTCCTCAGCGACGTGGGGTTCAAAAATCCACATTGTCCTGAATTCTCCATCTATAGCTGGAGTACCTTGTCCTTTATTTCCAAATTCAGATTGGGCTTCCCATTTCCAGGCACCATCTTCTGTATATTTTTCGTAGACTCGTTCGTAGAATTCCCGGGAAAGGCCTCCGATCACCTCTTTTTTCCCTGTATCCGTCCAGCCTAAACCTCCGGCCGTCAAACCTCCTAAATGCTTGTCTGGGGAAACCATTATTACTGATTTGCCCATTTTTTTGGCTTGTATGGCAGCAGTTATTGCTCCAGAAGTACCTCCATACACCACTACATCGGTTATTTCCTCCTGCTCTGCTGCCGGGCCACAAGCCATGAAAACGAACAGCAGGGAAAGATTCAAAAATACAGCCTTTAAAATACCTGTTTTTTTCATAGTTTTATTTAGTTAATTACTTGTTTATTAAATTCTTATACAATATTTCATTTATTTCCTAACACAAATTTATAGTCTAGATATTGGTCAACTTGTTCAAAAAAACACACAACGATTTATTCATTTTTACGAGTTTGGACCTTACTCTTAGCAATTAGAATTAGGTGTTAATAATTTCACCTGTGAATCGTAGAATATTCAAGATAAAGCCCTAGGTCCATTCTAAATTCGGATCTACTAAGCATCAATTAGCTTCATTTTTTCAGGGTCCCAACCGACTATTTTTTTCTCAAAATAACTGATATTACCGGCTTCAGTTGGGCCTGATGCACGAAGCCCAAACACAGCATCCTCCACTACAGGTTTCCCATGACGGATTGATTCAAAGAAATTAACAAAATGTTCATACCTGTCCCCTTTGTAATCATTTGGTACCTTGAATTCAAATTCAGTAGGCCCAACCATTTCAGCTTTTTGTGGATATTCTTTATTATGCGCTACTTTGAGTGCCTCCTGCATAGCCTCAGGAAAGCTGTTTAAGGACATTCCCGGATCTTTAGGAAAGGGGGTTTTTCTCAGCTTTAAGCCATTAAAATTGATAATGATGTCACCTTCCGAACCTACGATCCTAAAAAGGAAATTATTCCCTCCTCCACTTACAAGGTTGGTTCTTAATGATAGGTTAAAGGCAGGGTGGGCTTCCGATTTAGGATAATCAAACAGTCCCAAATGAATGTCAGGCACATCTCTGCCATCTTTCCAGTACCTTAATCCCCCTGTGGCTTGTACCCTTTCAGGTCCTTTAGATCCAGTAACGAAATGTAACATGGAAAGCATATGCACATACAAATCCCCTGCTACGCCTGTACCATAATCCTGGTAATTTCTCCACCTGAAAAAACGTAGCGGATCCCAGTCTCTTTTTGGTGCATTGGATACATAAGTATCCCAATCAACCGTCTCTGGAGAGGCATCTAAGGGAACAGTATATTGCCAGGCTCCTCGTGCACTGTGCCTATCTATCTGTGCTTCAGCAAAATTAATTTCTCCGATCTCACCTGAGGCTATAAGTTCTTTTGCCTTGGCATGAATGATGGAACTCACATACTGACTGCCTACCTGAAAAACACGCCCAGTTTTTTTCTGCATATCAATAATGCTATGTCCATCTGCTGAGCACTGCACCATGGGTTTTTCACAATATACATGCTTGCCTTTTTGCATCGCATCCAGACAGATTTTTTGATGCCAATGGTCCGTAGTTGCATTGATGATCGCATCCACATCATTTCTTTCCAGAATTTCTCTATAGTCTTTGGTCGTATATATATCCGAGCCCCATAACTCTTTAGCGCGAACAAGTCTTCCGCCATACAAATCACAGGCCGCTACTATTTCAATCCCATCCACCATCAAAGCGGTGTTGGCGTCACCGATGCCCATTCCTCCAGTGCCAATAACAGCCACACGAATTTTGTCATTGGCTGCCACAGCCTTCCTCTTCACTAAGTCGAGGTAAGTCGAAGGCTCATAACCCTTGGAAGCTTTCGTTATGGCTATCGGCGCACCCACAGCCAAGGCAGTAGATGTAGTCAATTTCTTCAAAAATGATCTTCTGTGGTTTTTGGGTTCAATTGGCATAATTACAAGTTTTTATTTGTCTATTAGGAAATATAATAATATCATTAATGGCTAAACCGAATATTAACAAGGTAAAATATAATAGTAAAGGAAAATTTCAAGCGTTTAATTATTTCTCATAATCTAAAATCTGCCCGTCCTTAAGTAGAATTTCACCTAAAAGTTTATAATCTAGATCTTGTACAGCTACATTTTGATCAATGGCAAGTGAGGCAGCAGTTGCTGCGGATTGTCCCATAACCATAAAAACAGGTTCCATTCTTGCCGATCCAAAAGCAACATGCGTGGCACTTATACATACTGGTACCAATAGATTTTCTTTTTCTCCTTTTTTGGGAACAATTGACCTGTAGGAAATCGGGTAAGCAGTCAAACCCCTCGCTTCAAAGTTACCTTCATTTTGAACATAACCGTTATGGTCTACATACCGCTGAACCATGTGGGAATCCATTCCATAGGATCCCATTCCTACTGCGTCTTTCACTCTTGGAACCAATCCCTCACAGTCCTGTTGAGTAACCACATAATCACTCACCATCCTTCTGGCTTCCCTTACATACAGCTGTGGTGTCCACCCATTTCTATCCGTAAATTCATCCTTTGCCATTCCCCATTCAGCAACCACATCCCTGACTTTTTTAGGGATTCTGGGGTGGTAAGCCAAAGACCACATTAACCCTTGCTGGTATTCCAATTGCTTTTGACTAAAAGCTTCTCTATCTGCATAACTTGCTTCAGGATATTCAAAATTTTGTCCTATAAAATCAGTTGAAAAGCCTTTTTGATTGTTTGTATCCGTCTTTTTATTGGGCATGGGTGTATTGATCCAGGGAACTAAAGGATCTCCATAATGATACATTTTTTCAATAGGTCCATTCGCTGCTTCATAATTCCTGAACAACAACTCATATTCCAGCTCATTGTAGTTTGCTGGTTTCTCAAATGGTATCCGATTTTCGGGTTGATTGGTTAGCGTCATCCGGAAACAATAGGCCTGGATCCCTTTGTCAGCTGTCCCATCTAGCCCCGGTCCTCCTTCAATAATAAATGGCAATAGGCCACTTGATGGGTCACCCTTCACCACATAGGGATCAACACCAGGTATGAAATTATGGTGAATGGCATTTCTGGAAACATTTCCTTTCAAGGTTAGGTTATAAAAATTGGCTTGCACCCCATTTAACGTTTCCCCATATTGACTATTGGCTTCTCTTCCTGTAGTATAACTTACACCTGAAGCGGCCATCAAATCACCTTCATAAGTCGCATCCATAAACATTTTACCTGTATAGGTCTCTCCACTTTCCATGGTGATGGAAGTAATCCTATTGTTCTTGGATATTACACCACTTTCTCTGTTTAATTGCTTTCCAATGACGACTTTTATATCTTGGTCTGCCAGCATTTTCTTATAGACTATCATGGCTACGGATGGTTCGAAGGTCCACATGGCATCTTCGCCCTCAACGGATCTGGTTTGATCCGGTCTTGATAAATAGTCGGCCCTATCCTCATATTTCCATGTCTCAGGATTGTCATAATAGGCTTTGATATTTTGATAGAATTCTTTGGAAATACCCCCAATTACTTTTTTATTCCCAATATCTGTGGCTCCTAAGCCCCCGGTGGTAAGCCCACCTAAATGATTTGAAGGCTCGATGAGGATTACGGATTTACCCATTCTTGAAATTTGGATGGCAGCAGCAACTCCTCCAGATGTTCCTCCATAAATGACCAGATCATAAGAGGAGTTTTGTCCCTGAGAAGGATACACTATCCAAGAGGAAAGAAGTAATAGAAATGCTGAAAACAGATGCTTCATAGTATTTGGTTTTAAGAAATGCAACCTAGAAGGCTGCTATTTTAGTAGTTGATTATAAGTTAATGATTCTTTGTTTAATGTTTCACTGGGGGTAGATCGTTAATGGCAATAGTAGTGTCAATTGAATTGGAAATTGTTATTCTGGGATTAAATGGACGAATTTAAATGATCATTTAATAGATTTAATAATTTTTCAGCTATTTCAGGATTTTCCAGAGAACTGCAAGACATAAGTAAGTAGGCAAAAACCAATATAAAAATCTGTATAAATTTTATCATGGTAATAAATTGTTTGTTCATTTATTAAATATGGATTTCTAATCCTTTAAATGCTATCATTTTTCTTACGTTCATTTGCATTGGGGCTTAATAAATGGCCTCCTTTATGCCCATTTCTTTTAAATATCTTATGGACAATTGCTTTTGGCTTTTTTCTTCCCTATCCATTAATTGATGGATGTTTTCTCTAGTCAATGAATCCACACTACTTTTTTCCTTGAGCAGACCAAAAAGGACTTCGTTTAGGCCATTACTTTCAAGACTCATGATATTAATAATTTTTAGAACTGAAGAAAAATACCAGCCATCTATTCCTCTGAAATAGTCAATCATCCCTCTTTTGGCATTGTAAGCTACTTCCGGATACACTTCAAGCAATACGCTTTGAATTGCTTGGTTACCAAGATCAGAATTAACCACCCTATCTATGGCTATCTGACTGAGGATCGGGTCATTACCAGTCATGATAGAATGTACCTGAGGAATCATTTCAGAAAATGTTTGGGCATTTTCTTTGAACTGATTCAAAGCCCAAATAATATCTTGACGGTTGGAACTGCCAAAATATTTTTTCATAATGTTTTCATCCACATATTCAGAAGCAATTAGGTTAACACTGTCCCTCATTGGCCCATAGGCCATGTGCCACAAAGTATGGCTAGTATATGCCGCACCTTCAATAATATACCCTTGAATATCCTTAAGGGTGGCAGCACTTATCCCGTCAACAGAAGACTTATCAGGGTCCTCTACTGTAAGGTCTCCCAATGAATAATTGGCCAACAGAGATTGGGGATCACCAAGTAAGTGGTGAAGTTTCAGGTAATCCCTTTCCAAAAAGGGTACATGCCTGTTTTTTGTCAATGGTTTAATGGGTCTAAATCCCAAATAATTACCTGAAAAGGACCAAAATAGGTACAAATCAACTGGCAAACAAAGCTTATCTTCACATACTCCTGCATTCAACTCTCGGAAAATAACAGGCAATTGACTTTTATAAATTTTACCTACGTACAACGTGTCATTAATTAACGAATCCGAAAAATCGACCACTTTTTTGTCGATCAATATTATTTCTCCAGGATCATAACTTCCCTTACTTTCTTGGTATTCAACAGTTCCATTATAAAATTGCACTATCAATAAGGCCATCAATGCCAAAAACGTCAATCCTGGTAAGGTTTTTATGACATAGGAATCAATCATTTTCCCACGGGAGGTTGACTTCTCCTATTTCAGTTTTCCTTACATTCATGGATCTCTGGGCCATTTCCAGGGTTTTCGGTGATTCTTTATACACCCTTATTTCACAGATGCCGCCGGGCACTTTTTCGTCTTTTAAAGTAATCCTTAACTTATTGGACTTAGTATCTTTAACCGGCAAAACCAATCGTCTGAAACCTTCTGGGTTATCAATTTCACCCAAAAGAATCCATTTTCCTTCCCTCTGGTATTCTATATTGAATTTTTTTATTGCCAAATCTCCCCTGTTCTGAAACACCAAATGGATCATATTGAATTGTTGGGCTTGGTCCCAACTTAATTCCACCCAGTGTGGGCCTGAACCTGTAGCATCCGGTACCCATGCATTGGTTTCGAAAGTCGCAAAAGGAAAAGCTGTTGGCAACCTGGCCCTGGCATATCCATTATTAACTTCTTTAGCAGATGCTAATCCGCTAGAGGCCTCTGCTGTAGCCAATAAAGCCAAATCATTTGGGTCCTGATTAGGTAGTTCTATCATATAGGCTCCTTGTTTCAGTAAATTTTGTTGTAAATCGCTTAAATGATGTTGATAAATTCCTCTTGGACTAACTTCATGATCAATGGCCATTCCAGCAGCAGTACCAGCTGCTTGACCAATAACTCCGCAAGTGAGCATCACCCTTGTTCCTGTAAGTGCTACATGGGTGACGGAAATATCTCTACCTGCCATCATAAGGTTATCAATGTTTTTTGAATACAAGCTGCGATAAGGTATGGAATGCAAGACACCCCGGTGGGTATGGTTGTGAAGTCTTTCTTTATCGAAAAATCCCAGAGAAGGATGATCGTCCAACCCCCAACCACCATAGGCTACTCTGTCTTCCAAAAGTGGCTGCTCAGTAATGTCTTTCTCGGACATGACATAGTCTCCCTCTAACCGATAGCTTTCCCTGACACCCACCACATGCCCCATCCATACAAGCTTATAATTTTCCATGGGGCCTTTCCACTCGTCACAATGATTTTTTACATGATCCCAGATACCATAAATCAGTTTAAACAAATCATCCCTTACCCCTTCTGCATTCCCATGGGTCTTGTCTGTACCTCCCAGCTCAATCATCCATTGGTGATCTATCATTCCCATTTGAGGATGTCTTCCAGGACCAAAATCCTCACAGGAAGGAAAAGAGTAAATCCAAGGAGGACTTACAAATTTTTGCGAAGTAGCTGTTTCCTCATACCAGTACTTGAGGGAACTAGGCAGCGTGGTGGTATCCGGTTCATCCAGTGCTTTTGTCTCCTGAAACATGTCTTTGGATTCTCTCCCATACATGTAGGAAGCGCCTGCTTTTACCCCTATTATACCATTACCCGTACAGTCCAAAAAAAGCTTGCCATGGAATTTTAACCGATCTCCATTTGGAACCGTAATGGCAATTATGCTTTTAATAGATTTTTCATCATCCATGATAACATCCGTCGCATGGGTTTTTAAAAATAAATCAAGATTTGGTTCAGACTGTACCAATTTTAAAAGTCGATCTGGGTATTTCTTGCCATCGGAAAAATATCTTTGATTGCCGTAGGATGCAATTTCTTCTATCAATCCAGATTCACGAACATCAAATTTTTTGTACTCCTCCTCAAGGTTAGTTTGCACTACGCCTACTGGCGGAACCAAAATCTCCAAACTTGCATTTCCTCCCAACTGATCTCTGTTTTGAATCAAAACAGTTTTTGAGCCTTCTCTTGCAGCCGCCACTGCAGCCAAGGTTCCTGCCAAGCCGCCGCCAATCACCACAACATCGTATTCTCCTTTATCTTCTATATTAGGACTAATGGCATGGTACTTTTTCCTTAAATTATCTAAGGACAATCTGTCATTGGGGGGAGTCCAACCGAGATCAGAAGAAAACACAATTGCATCTAAACGGCCATAATAACCGGTATTGTCTCGGATTGTTAATTCGTTTTGATTAACCAATGAAACTATTCCTCCATCTTCCCATGTCCAGTCACCAATTTCTGATTTGCCAAAGGTTTTTTGCACTGTTTTTTCATTCACTAATAATGAAAATTGTCCTGGACTATAAGTCGTATCCCAGTTCTTGGACCTCACCCAAACCCTATATTTCCCTTTACGAGATAATTCCACATTGGTATGGGCATCCTTTACAGGACTTCCTATACCTGAGGCCAATAAATAGGAAGAGCCCATTTGATCAAGAAATTGCCAGTCACTGGTCCATCCTCCGAGTTTATCAAATTTCTCAGCTTCCAGCCAAACCAAATCTTGGGCTAATGTAAATGAATATACCATCAATCCAAAAAAAACGAGGATTCCTTTTTTTAAGATTTTGTTCTCAATGAATTTCATATTTAAAGGATTTTAATTGTAACATTAAAATGATAGAAATATCCTCCTACGGTAAATTGTAAGACAAACTTAAATGGTTTTATAAGGTCTGAATTTTAATAAAATAACACAAAGTTCTTGTGATTAATTGGATCCCAGCTGTTGAATAAGCCTGCTCTACTAAATGAGAATTCGCCAACTCCAAGGCCGTTGACTTGGAGCAGGCAATTCCTTCTTGATTGTTCTTTTCAATCCACCGTTTCTTGTATGGGTTTAGTAACCTGGATTTTGTGTCAATGCAGTATTGGTTTCCAGTTCTATCCTTGGAATTGGCCATAAATAATCCCTGTTTGGATTAAATGCCCTTGTTTCCACCACTACCATTTCATCAGCATTGCTGATATTGTCATAGCTAGGGGTACCTATTTCATCAATCATAGGTGCCTCAGTCAGCCAACCGCCGCCACCATACCTATTGACTCTTCCTCGATAAGGACCTGGCATTATATCTTCTGCTACCCTCCACCTTCGGATATCAAAATACCTAAAACCTTCCATACCCAGTTCATGCCTTCTCTCCTTGCGAATAATATTCCTCAATTCTTCTTGGGTTTTTCCACCCTCTATAGCCGGCATTTGTACAGATTCTCTTCCACGGATAGCATTTAAAGCCACATAAACAGCTTCATCCAGTTGATTTAGCTCAACTTTTGCCTCTGCATAATTGAGCATGACTTCCCCAAGCCTGAATATGGTCAGGTTTTGATCCGTGGACCCTACATCTGTAGGATAATTGGCTACATCTATGTGTTTTCTATACAAGTAGCCCGTAAAAGATGCGAAGGCATGCTGGGCTTCAATATTGGGAACCCTAACCATCTCATCGCCCCTGAATTCCCAGGTCATGGTACTGTCGCTATGGGTTTCGTAAATCCAATTAATCAACCTTGAACCTGGTACTACCAAGGTATGGTTCAATCTTGGATCTCGATTTTCGAAAGGACTCTGAGGGTTGAATAGTGGTGATTCATCAATGGGTAACCCATCAATGCAATCATAAGTATCTACCATATCCTGTGGTGGCTTTTTATTGGAATGTCCAAGTGCCATTCTGGATAAAAAATTTCTTGGCATATTGTGTGTGGCCACCCCTCGAAGGTACTGAATCCTCATAATTACCTCATTGGAATTGTCCCCGGCAAAGGTAAATATTCCCTGGTAGTCTGGATCAATTTGATACGCTCCTGAATCCATTAATTCTTTTGCCGCAGCGGCTGATTCATCCCACCTTTCGTTCCACAAAGCGACTCTTGAAATCAATGCAAGTACCACACCTTTAGTAACCCTTCCCTTTTCCGCTGCATTCATTGGAACATAATTTTTGACTTCACTTAATTCTGAAAGTACGAAATCAATCACTGCTTCTTTAGAAGACCTTGGGGTCTGTGACTCCTCCAGTGTAAGGGTGGTAGTTACCAATGGAATATCCCCATAGAGTTCTGCGAGATAAGCATAAAAATATGCCCTGATAAATCTGGCTTCACCTACAAGCCTGTCGTATTTGGCAGCCTCCATTTCATCTCTTAAATGATTTCCTTCAGAAGTTATGAAATTCACTCTGTTAATTCCTCGGTAAAAATGCGACCAAAACCCATTTGTATAGTTATTATCTGCATTTTGTTCTCCCCTGCCAAGAGCTTGTAAGGCGCTGCCATTTCGGTCCCACCCGTCGTCGGAAGCAAAATCAAACGATAAGAACCATGCAATTCCCACTGGAAAATACCAAAGTCTGTTGTAAACGCCTGTAACGGCCATCTCCAGTTCAGTTTCGTTAGCAAAGTAAGTTTCACTGGAAGGTGCGTCCAGTGGCAACCGCTCTAAAAATTCTTCATTACATGCGGAAGAAAATAGGAGTGCCGGTATCAGTACAGTATATATTATTATCTTTTTCATAAGTTCCCAGTGTTTAGAAATTAACATTCAAACCCATAGTATAAGTAGCCATCTGTGGATACCAGCCCCCATTACTTACAGGTGCTTCCGGATCATACCCCTCATAGAAATTATGAATGGTGAACAGGTTTCTACCACTTAGGTAGATCCTTAATCGCTGGATATTCAGCGGAGCCAGTACTGCATCAGGAAAAGAATAACCGACCTGAACATTCTGGCCTCTCAGGTAAGCGGCATTTCTCATCCAAAAACTTGAATTTTGCTCATTATTGGTCTGATTCCATGCCAGTCTTGGATAGGCAGCATCCGTATTGGTGGGTGTCCATCGGTCCTTGTGCTGCTCTTGTACCGTACCTCCCAAAAAAAATGGCATGATGCCCTGGCCAAATAGGTACCCATCAGCCTTACCAACGCCCTGCAAGAAAACAGAAAGGTCAAATCCCTTATAATCGGCATTAAAACGTACCCCAAAGGTATGCCTTGGAATAGGGCTTCCTATCACGGCGAGGTCCCGGTCATTGATCATCCCATCACCATCAACATCTTGATACTTAATATCTCCCAGTGCAACATTCCCAAACTGATCCGCATGATTATCTACCTCTTCCTGAGACTGAAAGAATCCCTGGTCAACATAGCCAAAGAAAGACCCTATAGGATATCCTTCCCTATTTACGGTCAATCCTGTATCCTCTATTCCTTTAATATCTACGACCTCATTGCGAACATCCGAATAATTCAACATGATGCTATAGTTTAGTTCTCCTACCTTGTTTCGGTAATTTACCATCAGTTCATACCCTCTATTGATAACTTCACCGGCGTTTTGAAAGGGAGCAGATAAGCCTATGGTTTGAGGTATATTTAAGGGAAGGAGTATGTCCCTGGTTCTCCTTAAATAATAATCAGTAGATACGTCTAGTTTTCCCCAAAGATTGAAATCTACTCCAATGTCTGTAGTTTCTGTGGTTTCCCATTTGATAGCTGAGTTAGCCATGCTGTTTAATGCCGCACCAGGGGCATTGGCTCCATCAAAGGTATAGTCTTGCGCTCCTCCACCCAGAGACATAAATGCAGCAAAGGGGTACAATCCAATGTTTTGATTACCTAGTTGGCCCCAGGAGGCTCGAAGCTTTAGCTGGTCGATGATGCCTGAATATTCCTGCATAAAAGCTTCTTCAGATATTCTCCACCCTGCTGAAAAAGAAGGAAATATCCCTGCCCTGTTGCCTTCGGCAAATCTTGAGGAAGCATCTCTCCTGACATTTCCCTCCAAAAGATACCTTTCGTCAAAGTTATAGGTAAACCTACCGAAAACCGACTGAAGGGCCCAGTGTGAAGCTGCACCTCCTGTTCGTTCGTTGGCACGGTTCCCCGCATTGATTTGCTGATATTGAGGCAAGGGAAATACTTCCCGATACGCAGAAATCCATTCATTGGTCTGGTCTTCCTGCTGGTAGCCAGCAATCACTTCTATAGTATGGACGTTATTGAAAGTTTTGTTAGCGGAAACGATTGCACGGATATTATTGTACCATTCTCTTTCATATCTTTCAGTAAGGGAGTTTCTTTGAGGAACAAAATGCGTGGGAGTCACACCGTCTCTGGCGTAAGTCTGTGTAATATTGGAAAACCTTTTGTTATGTGGGTTTTCAAATCTTGGTGCATACATCACTTCTGCATTGAGCCAGTCTGCAATTTTATAATTCAGCCGAAAGTTCAGGATAGCATCCAGGCTTTCCTCTGTGCCAAGTCCACCATCTTTGGATCTTGCCAGTGGATGATCACCGTTCCAACCTTCACCATAGCGCCCATTAGACAATACCCCTACTTCATTGGAAGGAATCCTTCGCATCCAATGAAAAACATATCCTGTTCCACTTGAAGGTTCCGTTTGTAAGGCCCTTTGCAAAAATAAATCGGTGGAAAGTGTCAATCGTTCAGACACTTTAACATCTGAGTTGAGCCTTAGATTAAACCGATTAAAGCTAGTGTTCGGAATGATACCATCCTGATCAAGATAACTGACCGATGCAAAAATCTTTGCTTTTTCACTACCCGCATTGATGCTTAAGTTGTGGTTTTGCATAAAGGCTGAATTGCTCATGGTGAGCTTTTGCCAATCTGTATCAGGGTATTGGTCAGAAGGCATGCCGGACCTGTAGGCTGCAAGAAACTCTTCCGTGTACTGGGGATCGTTGCCGATATTTGTAAATGCCTCATTGGCCATCTCCATATGGTCTATGGCTCCAACTATATTTGGCAGTTGCGTAGGCATCTGAAAACCAGCATACATATTATAGTTTACCCTTACTCCCTCTACACCTCGTTTGGTGGTGATCAGCACTACACCATTGGCCGCTCTGGCACCATATATCGCAGCGGAAGAAGCATCTTTTAATATAGAAATACTTTCTATTTCATTGGGATCTACATTATCCATACTTGTCTCGACTCCATCCACCATTACTAGTGGGCTAGAATTTCCCAACGTACCCAAACCCCTGATACGGATGGCACCGCCATCACTACCTGGCTGACCGCTTCTCTGGGTCACTGTAACTCCCGGTGCAATACCTTGTAAAGCCATGGAAGTTTGACCAACTGGCTGGTTAACAATTTCATCTGATTTAATAGTACTCACTGCGCCTGTAAGATTTACTTTTTTCTGGGTTCCATAACCCACCACAACTACCTCGTCCAGGGAAGAAAGATTTTCGGTCAATGTCAGATTGATCTCACTTTGGTTGCCGACTTCTATGCGCTGTTGCTCATAGCCAATAAAGGAAAAAATCAAAACCGCATTATCAGGGATATCCAGAGAAAAGTTCCCGTCAATATCTGTAACCGTTCCCGTATTGGTTCCTTCTACCAGTACTGTGGCTCCCGGGATGCCAGCACCTTTGTTATCAACGACCCTTCCTTTTATTAGCCGCTCTTCAAAGAATACCTGAATTTTTTGGCTGGAGACATCCTTTGTTCCATTGGCCACGTAGATTGAATTATCCACCTGCTTGAATCTGAGGTTGGTTACCACTGCGATATCCATCAACAAATCGTTGACGGTTTGTCGCTTATTTTTTAAGCTCAATTCTGGGTTTTTGTCCAGTATCTCTTCTGGTATTACAAATTGATAATCCGTTACATTTTCCACTTTTTGGAAAATTTCCGCCAAATCCAATTGAACTTTATTTAGTCTTATAAAGGATTTATCAATGGGCCTGATCTTAGCGTTGATCTCATGCGCTGCCAGGGTTGTCATAAACAAACACTGCAACAGCAAGCCATACAACAGGTTTTTCGATACCATTTTGATTAGGTACAATGATTTTCTTTTCATAATTTTAAATGATTTTAAAGGTTAAATTTTAAGGTCTGCAGGGTAATCCATTTCATTTGGCGATGGGAGTTTTGCTCTGCTTTATTTTTCTATTTCATTGGCTGCTTTTATTTATCATTACCTGGTTTTTGTCTATGCTAAATTCAAATCCCATTGAAAAACCAAGACCTATCAACACATCGCTTAAGTTTTTATTGCGAAAAGTCCCGATAACTCTTCTGTTCACATTGAAACCATCCTCAATTATTATTTTAACATCATACCATTTTTCCAGATCATGCAAAATGGATCCTAATGCAACCCTGTCAAAGTTTAGTATGCCCTCTTTCCAACCAACTACCTCATTAAATTCAAATGTCTCTATTTTAAAATTTGATAAACTGTAGCGCTTATCCAAAATCAACCTTTGCCCAGGCTTTAATTCTAGTTTCGTATCAGTAGTTTCTATAGCAACCTTGCCTTCAGTAAGTGCGACTGCATAAACCCCCTCTCTTGCGGAGGCATTAAACGCCGTCCCCAAGGCCGTCGTTCGCATCCCTGTTGTTTGGACTTGGAATGGTCTCAAACTATCTTTTGCAATCTGAAAGTAACCTTCACCCGTCAACTCAACAAAACGATTTGTTTTTCCAAAACCTGCTGAAAAACGAATACTGGAATTGGCATTCAAAACGATTGTAGTACCATCAGTTAGCTTGAGTGTCAATTTTTCACCTACACCCGTTTTTCGTTGGATTATTCTTTCCACCAAAGCGGGTGTTTGATCCTTAAACTCAAGCCCATTCTCAATGAAAAATACACTTGCAACCAATAAGGCAAAGCTTGCGGCAAATTTAAAAATTTTAGACCATGGGATAATTGAGGTGGATAGATGACGGTTTTTTACACTGGATATTCTGGAATGGATCTGTTGAAGAAGCTTTTTGTAATCTGTTTCATCTAATTTTTTCCTTCGCTCCCAAACCCTTACGAAAACCTCTTGCACTGCTTCTTCAGCCAATTGTTGGTCGGGAAAAAATGTAAGCGAAAATGCCATTAGCTTTCTGGAATACCGATGATACAATTCATCAAAAGCCACTATATCGCCTTGTTTAAGGGAGATCAGCAAATTATTGTCTGTATGTTTCCTCAGCATACCCATGGGATCATTGCTTGATGCTATTAATTTCCACTAAAATATAGTGGATTGCGAAAGGATTAAATTTTTATTGGTTTTGAAAGACAATATAGCTTAATAAGGATTAATTATAAAGATGTCCTATTCCTTATTTCTTCTGTTGAAATAGTTACTTACCGGTGTTTTTTGTAATCCAGCGAATGGCGTAATATTCACAAGCACCTTTGCCAGCATTGCGAATACCGTGAGCATCCATCGCATGTAAATAGATAAGTGAGCCAGGCCCAAGATGATAAGGCACACCATTTATCATCTCTTCAACTTCGCCCTGAAGTACCACTATTATTTCTTCATCGGCATGTACATGAGGGTCGTGACTTTTTTCACCTTCCTTTAAAGTGGTAATGTGCATTTCCAATTCCTGTAAGGTAGGGGTCGGGCCTCTCGCCACATCTCTTCTCCCTCCCTTCGCACTTTCCTTAAATGCCAATTTCTGATAATCATAACTGGTCAATGAACTAACCTCTGGCTTAAATTCTTCTCCAACCTTATCGGCGTCCCATTCTATCAAGAAAAATGCTGTAGAAGTATCTCCCATGTGCTGGATTTTGACCGCCTTGTCTTTTGGTAACCAAGCAACACTCCTACTTCCCAGCCGACCACTTTTATCACCTTGATTGATTAGAAGTTCACCAGAACCTATCAAGATCAGTTTTTCATCCCCCTTCTTAATGGTGATGGATTTACCTTCTGATAGTTTATAGTGATTGACACGGAAATTACCTAACGTTTCAGTAGGTCCATCAATAATTGGTCTTATTTCTTTACCAGCAACTGCTGATGCAGGCAACATTTTCCACTCAAAAACAGCAGAAGGTATAGGTAAATGCTGGGCATTCCCAAAAGTGGGTATGGCCAATAGCAAAAGGAAGAGAAGTTTTTTCATAATTTTGGGTATTGTCTATTTTCTTAATTAAACAATAAAACAACATTTTTATTGGACTCCAAATATATTTGAAAAATACTATCTCGCCCAAACCTATTTTCCCTAATAATAAAACCCGAAATAGGCAATATTCCATTGTTTTTCAACTTTTACGTTTGGCTTTTTCCCACGTACTTTTTTGACTCCCTTTCAAAAAGCGAATCAAACCTGCTACCACAGCATAGTTCATCATACAGAAGTAGAAGGGAACAAATAGGATCTTGACCCTAAGTTTTCGACTTTCCAAAAAATATCCAAGCAACGCCGCTGCATAAAAGAACAATTGACAAACCATCAACAGTTGGTAGATCATGCCTTGATTCAATAGAAAGAAGTTGATTACAAAAATCAACACCAACAAAAAAGGTGTAATTGTCCATCTAAGGACCCTATGTGAAAGATACTGAAAAAATAAAATGGGGTGATTGAAAGGGGTGATTTTGAAAAATAACCTTTTCATTGATTGCCAACCACCGGCACTGATTCTAATTTTACGTTTTAGCTCTTCACCAGTTGAGTCTGAACCGGTTTCCATGGCATAGGCATCGGGTTCATACACAATTCTGTACCCATCCGAAGCGATGAGCAGTGATTGCATAAAATCGTCCAAAATGGTATCCTCTGGCAAGTCCTGGTAAAGATCAGACCTAAAAGCCACCAACTCTCCTGCGGCACCTACAGCTGAATAAAGCTTTGAATCCATCTTTTTTAGAAATGATTCATATTTCCAATACATGCCTTCACCGGCAGAACTGGCGGAGTCTTCCTGCTCTACGAGCACTCTTTTTTCACCAGATACACAACCTACATTTTCATTGCTAAAATGTCTGACAATGTTTTTAATGGCTTTGTTATTCAGTATGGTATTGGCATCAGTAAACACTACAATCGGGCTATTAACGAATTTCATCGCCCTGTTTTCAGCTGCTGTTTTCCCCGCCCTTCTTTCATCATGAAGCAATTTGACTTGTGGGAATTCCAATAAAACCTCCTTAAAATTATCATTTGACCCGTCGGTAATAAAAAATATTTTTAATTTTTCTTTTGGATATTCAAGGCCAAGTGAATTGAGAACCTTTTCTTTAATAATATCTGCCTCATTGTAACAAGGTACAACGAGTGTAACATCTGGTAAAAATTCTTTGTCTGTTTGATTTATCTTTTTTCTTAATAAATCCTTTACTTTTACTAGGAAGCCTATCAAGATACCATAACCTAAAAATGTATACGCAACAACACCTATCGCTATCCAAAAAACTACTTGCACCATAAGAATTAATTTAAATAATGAATTTGTTTTTAAATTTAAAATTTCGATTTTGTAAAAGTTTAAAGTCCGTTTGAAACAAAACTAGATTTTTCTCAGATACTTTAATTTTTTTAAAAAAATAGAACTACTCTATTTAACTTTACAAGAATTGAATTTATTTTGGCAATTATTTTGAGACAATGCATCAATCTCAAGAAAGTATAATTCAGAGTATGAAAAAAAATATTTCAGATAATAATACGGAGAATACCGGACATATTAAAAAAATGATACCAGAAAATAATTCTAGGCATAAAATTTTTTCAAAAATTGTAGCACTGGCGTTGAAATTATCTTCATGCAATCATGCTTTTCTAGGTGCATTACAGGATGATGGCATTTATATTAAAACTTCATCTGATCAGGTATCCGCAAATATTATCAAACCAAGTGACCCCCTATTTGATTTTTTAAAAGAGACGGTTGATTTTACAGAAATTAAAGACTTGTCTAATCATAAAACACTAAATAATAGTGAGTTCCTAAACTTGTTGGGTAAATTAAAATACCTTTCGATACTTCCCATCCTGAACCAATCGGAGAAAAACCTAGGTTTTCTAGTAGTTTTAAATCAAGAAATCCCCGCAGAAAACTTACCAATAGCAGAAAACTTGAGCTTATTGACCACTCAGGCAGAAGAGCTATTAATGCCTAAATCTGACGATTTAGAAGACCGGATACTTAGCAAGGCTATGGTCTTATCCCAGGATCTGATAACTATTTTAAGGTTTGACGGGAAATTCATCAAAGTAAACAAAGCTTTTAAGACCCTACTTGGGTATGATGAAAATGAGCTTTCTGACAAACCGGTAACTGACTACATACATCCTGATGATGTGGAAAGTACGATGAAGCAGATCAATCTGTTGATTATCGGAGAGGCCACTACTAGTTTTAGTCATCGGTTAAAATGCCAAAATGGGCAATACAAAACTTTTGCCTGGCGCGCCACTGGAGATTTAAAAAACAAATGGGTATTTGCCATTGGCAGAGACATTAGTGAGGAAAAAGAGCATGAGGAACGACTTCTTGCAAGTGAAGAAAAATTCCGGTCCTTCTTTGAAAATAGTCAGGGATTGATGCTAACTCACGACATGGAAGGTAATTTTTTAAGTTTCAATAACTACGGTGCTAGGCTTTTAGGATTTACAGTGGAGGAGATGTTAAATAAGAAACTTTGGGACATTATACCTTTAAAATTTCGGTATGAGATAGATGATTATCTCAAGGAAATTAAAGAAAATGGTAAAGCACAAGGTTTAATGACAACCTTTCAGGCGAATGGACAATTAAAGGTGTGGCTTTACAGCAACAAAATGGAAAAAGACCATTTTGGCAATAGCTATGTGATAGGCAATTCTATCGACATTTCCGAAAGGTTACGGCTGGAAAAAAGAATCCAAAATGCCAGAGAAATTTTAAATCAGACGCACATTATGGCTAAAATAGGTGGCTGGAAATATGATTTAGAAAAAAAATCTATAAACTGGACAGATATTACCAAAACAATTTTCGGGGTTTCCGAGGATTTTATCCCGGACTTATCCAACGGCATAAACTACTATAAGGAAGGTTATGATCGAGATAAAATCAATGAAGTTATTGATTTGGCTATAAATTACGGGAAATCTTGGGATGAAAAATTAAAAATAGTAAATGAATTAGGAAAAGAAATATGGGTAAGGACACTTGGAGAAGCCAAAATTGAAAATGGAAAATGCCTTTACTTGTCTGGCACCATTCAAGACATTGACGAAGAGGTTCAACAAGAAAACCAGCTCATTCAGAAAGAGCAAATGCTTTTGGCTATATCAAAAGCTACAGATGAGCTTCTTTCAAACAATAAACTATATGAGGCCATCCCAAACAGCCTCGAAATAATAGGGAAATCTGTGGGGGTAGATAGAATTTATTACTTCGAAAACAGCTTGGGTGAAGGAGATGAAAAGCTCACCTCACAAAGGTTTGAATGGAGTGCTGACACTGTTGAATCTCAAATCAATAATCCTGACCTACAAAACATTCCATTTGAAGCCTTCGGAGAGTTCGTATTGCCGATGGAGAACAATGAGATTTTTCAAGCAATAATTTCAAGTTTACCTGAAGGATCTGAAACTAAGGAATTTTTAGATGACCAGAATATTAAATCAATTTTAACAATTCCCATTTTCACAAACAAAGGGTACTGGGGTTTCATTGGCTATGATGATTGCACCAATGAAAAAGAGTGGTCCCAAGCCGAACTTTCTCTATTAAAAAGTTTTGCTAATAGTATTTCAAACGCAATCGATAGAAATTTTTTGGAGAAAACCCTTATTGAATCCAAAGAAATTGCGGAAAAAGCGAGTTTAGCCAAATCAGAATTTTTGGCTAATATGAGTCACGAAATAAGGACTCCACTAAATGGCATTATTGGTTTTACAGACCTTCTTTTAAAAACAGAACTCAATGAAACACAAAATCAATACGTAGGTATCGTCAATCAATCTGCAATTGCCTTATTGAATATTATAAATGACATCCTGGATTTTTCAAAAATTGAGGCCGGTAAACTCGAGTTAGAAATTACTAAATCAGATATTTTTGAACTTACTGGACAGGCCACTGATGTCGTATCCTATCAGGCACAGAAAAAAGGAGTGGAAATGTTACTAAACATCGAGAAATCTTTGCCAAAATTCATTCTTGTTGATGATATTCGGTTAAAACAGATATTAATCAATCTTTTAGGAAATGCTGTTAAATTCACAAACGAGGGTGAAATAGAACTTAAAATACAAACATTAGAGGTAATTGAGGAAAACAAGAGAGTAATAAGGTTCGAGGTTCGCGATACAGGAATTGGTATCTCTGAAGAGTACCAAAAAAGGATTTTTGAAGCCTTTATGCAAGAGGACGGTTCTACGACGAAGAAGTATGGAGGTACAGGTTTGGGCCTTACTATATCCAATAAACTTTTATCCATGATGGGCTCAGAACTACAGTTGAAAAGTAAAATCAAAGACGGGAGCACCTTTTATTTCGATTTGGCACTCACTACAGAAAAGGGGGAATTTATCGAAAAACTAAAGGATTATCCAATCAACAATGTTCTGGTAGTAGATGACAACGAAAACAACAGACTAATCCTCAAAGAAATTCTCGCTTTGAATAATATAAATATGGATGAGGCCCAAAATGGCTTTGAAGCGCTGCAGCAAATAGAAAACAATGATTACGATGTTGTGCTAATGGATTTGAACATGCCTTACATGGATGGGCTTGAAACTTCCAAGAAAATTAGAGAGAATTTCAGTGGAGAGAAAGCACAAGTGCCTATTTTACTGTTGCACAGTTCTGCTGAAGACGATTTCATACAAAAGCAATGTAAGGAACTTTCCATAAATCTCAGGTTATCAAAACCAATCAAAAATAATGAGTTGTTTGAGGCCTTTTCCAAATTGACTCTTCCTGCCGCAGAAAAACCGAAAGAACCTTCAGTAGAAATTGAATTAAGCAAGCATCGAAGTAAGGGGAAAGTTCTTATCGCCGAAGACAATACGATTAATATGTTTTTAGCCAAAACAATTGTTCTAAAGGTGTCTCCACAGATTGAAATCATTGAAGCAACGGATGGACTTGATGCTTATGAATTGGCCATAGAACATTTGCCGGACATTATTCTAATGGACATTCAGATGCCCGTAATGAGCGGGCATGAGGCCACTCGAAAAATTAAAGTAGATCCGAGGACCAAAGATATACCTATAGTAGCTATCACAGCTGGAAATATAAAAGGAGAAAAAGAAAAATGCCTGGAATCGGGCATGTCAGACTTTGTACCTAAACCTATTGTTGAAAAAAACATTAGGTATATCTTTGATAAGTGGCTAAAAGTGAAAGAGCAGCACGTAGAATCTGAGGAGGAATCGCTATCAGCAATTGAACCCTCTAATGGTATAAAGGCCCAAGGACAAAAACTGCATTTTGATGTTGACAAAGTAAAAGAATACTTGGGTGACGAACCAGATATAATAAAGGAAGTGCTTAAGCTCACCATTCACGAGTTGGAACAATCAAGGAAAATACTGTTAAATCATTACAATGACAAGAACCTAGAAGGTTTGAACTCAGAAGGCCACAAACTTAAAGGTTCTGCGCTTACTGCTGGGCTCGGCAAAATATTTGAAATAGCTTTGACATTAGAGGAAATGCCTACATTGGATTTAGTAGTATCGAAAAAACTAATCGACAGGTACAATACTGAAAATGAAATAGTGAAAGATTTAATTAATGAATACATCAATAATGGCAACTGATCCCGTTTAAACCCGAATAGAGAATAGTCATGTTATAAATTAAAACCTATTGCAAAGTTCAAGTAAATAGGTTTTGTATCGATATAAGTCGATTACATGACGCTACTTATCAATGTCTTTTACTCCGGGTTAAAGGAAATTTACACTACTTTTTAATTGCTCTTTATATTTAGCTCCAATAGGAATTATTTTCCCATCAACTACTGAGGTATCACTATCGAAATCTGTGAGATAATGAAGGTTTATGACGTAGGAGCGATGTACTTGAACAAACTCCAAATTTCCAGATAATTTTTCCAGAAAATTTGAAATAGTTGATTTAATAGTATACGTTTTATTTTTACACTTCAAACTAATATAATCTCCTTTACCTTCACAATAGCTTATATCTGAAAAGAGAATCTTTTTATATAACCTATCATCTTTTACAAATATAAAATCCTTTGAATAGGAGTTTGGATCGATCTTAAATTCTTTTTCTTTTCGCTTTTCTATTCCCTTTAAAAATTGTGGATAACTAAATGGTTTGGGTAAGTAAAAGCAAGCGTTGGTTTCAAATGCTGCAATTGCATTGTCATTATTTGCAGAAATAATTATTAAAGCACCATTATATTGGCTATGTTTTAAGATTTCAAAACCGTTCATTTCTGGCATTTCTATATCTAAGAATAAAAGATCAATCTTCCCTCGATTTTCTACCAAATAGTTCAGACCATCAATTGCATCTGAGAAATCCGCCAGTAATTTTAGCGTCTTAGTCTTTTCAATATAATGTGAAAGTACTTTTATGCTAGATGAATCATCATCCAAGATTACGCAGTTATCCATTGTTAATATTGTAATATCAATTAAATTTTAAATATAGCCAACTACTCTTAGACAGGTACATCTTGTTTTTGTTTTGGTATTTCAAGATTTCGGATAAGTTTTGCCGGAACTCCTCCTACCAAAGTGTAGGGTGCTACATTTTTTGTCACCACGGAACCAGCTGCGACAGTCGCACCTTCCCCTATTTCTACTCCTTTCAAGATCATTGATCGAGTGGCCAACCATGCATTGTCTCCTATAATGATGGCATCTGATTTTCCAGGTGCTGACCTGTCGTCTACTCCATGAAAATCACCATCCATTATAATTACCTGATTTGCTATTTGGCAATTTTTACCAATAACAATCCGATTGCTTGCAGATACAATGCAAGCCGTATTTATAAAGGTACCCTCCCCTATAATTAGTTCTGCTCCTCGATCGGCAAATAACTGAGTGACCCCCATATGAGACCAAATCTTACAATGGTCACCTATTCGGATATCACCTGAACCCTCGACTCGCAAAGGTCCTCTTACGGTAATCAGTTTACCAGTACTTTTACAATTTCGTAAGCGAAATCTCCCATTAAGGACACGAAATACTCCTTTTATAATGTCATTAAATAAGGAAACGTAGACCTGAAGTTTTTCACCAAACCCTCTTGTTTCCCGTCCGTAAATACCGTGACTTAATTGAGATATTTTACCCGAAATATTGCGCTGAACCATTCGATTTTTAAATATTTAATGAATATAGAATTGAAAATTTTAAATTCAAAAAAAAGGATAACCTAAAATTTTTATTACATTTATTTTAAAAATAAGATAAAAACAGTAAATTATTTTACGTGAAACATTTAATGTCTTTGATATATAAATAAATGAAATTGATATTTAAAAACACCGTGCTCAAATTATTAATTTATGCAAATACATTTTTAGTTTTTTTTATTTCAGAAATAAAACTCATTGCTCAGCAAGAAATGAGTCTTGAGGAGATTATTGATTTGAACAATCCACTGGAAAACCAATTACCTAGCTTAGATAGTTTGATCAATGTGGCAATTGCCAACCATCCAACAGTAAAAGTCAACGAGGCACTAATAGGATCAGCAGAAACCAGAGTAAAAATAGCCAAAAAATCCTGGTCAAATTTATTTAGGGTATATGCCGATTATGGTTATGGAAACCAGGCCATATTGTATGCCTCCGGGTCAGACCTTTCCAATATTGCCAATGGATACAGGACTGGTGC
>Ga0335398_10003134_pt1 | contig 24780 bp, 22 predicted proteins | sample BON03_FD_205742 | JGI IMG/M metagenome (GOLD analysis project Ga0335398, IMG submission 205742) | Freshwater microbial communities from Lake Bonney liftoff mats and glacier meltwater in Antarctica - BON-03 (spades assembly) (version 2) | ecosystem: Environmental > Aquatic > Freshwater > Ice >... | reverse complement strand
TTTACAAACTTCTTCTTGTGTTTTATCTTCAACTAAATAATAATTTACAGCAGTAATTTTATAATCATTACTTTTACGAGTAGTCATTATAATAATTGTTTATTATTTATAAAAAAATTGATTTAAAAAACTTATTATAATAAGTATTTACAAATAAGCAAAATGACAACCGAAATTAAATTCAATAATCAATATGTATTATCAAGAATGGAGTAAAATAAATTAATAAAAATTTCATTAATAATTCAAGAACTTAAACAAATAGCACCATTATTAAGTGATGTTGAATTATTACAATTATATAATAAATCAATATCCATACATCAAGGTAAAATTCAAGGGAACGGAAATTTTCTTGAAAATGATATTTTAGTAGGAATGTTAGGTCTAAATAATATCCCTTATAAAAAACAAGTCACCATAAACAAGTCAGGAATAATTGTAGGTTTTAATGAAAAAAAGGGTAAATGTTATCATATTATAGATTTTGTAATTGGAGAAAATATAGAAGTGGGTAAATCAATAACAGAATACAAGGTTATTAGTTGTAAAACTACTTGTAGGGAAAGATGGACACAAGACGATTGGAGTTATACATTTATACCAAAATTATATATTTTATTAACAATCTCAGATGATTACCCACCATCTACAAGATTTAGAGAAGATATACAGAGAAAAATAATAACTTGTATTCCAAAAAGAAAAGACGATAGAATATATAAGTTAAAGTTTGAAAATTTAATAGAAGAATTAGAACAATTATAAATATTTCTTTAGGTTTAATCCAATTATTTCAGTAAATATAGTAGGAATTGTATTTCCTAATTGTTTCCATTGGTCTTTATTATTTCCACATAATTTAAAATCTGAACTAAACCCTTGTATTTTCAAACAATCTTCTTTAGTTAATCGGTATTCTTTTCCATCAACCATATACCCATCCCAATTATGCTTATCATCAATAGGAGAATTCTTACCACCACATCTAATAGTATATGCTATTTTTTTTTCAAAATTTTTACCAATAAGTTCTGTTAATGTTGTTTCTTTTTTATATTCATCTAAATCAAGTAATTTATCAATATGATTAATAAGTGCAGTATCATTTCTCACACCAACTATAATTAATCTTTTTCTCATTTGAGGCAAACCATAATCACTACATTTTATAACTTTATATGTAATTGAATAATTTGATGTTTCAATATCACATTTAATTTTTTCAAAAGTTTTACCACCATCGTGATTTAATAAACCCATTACATTTTCAAGAATTATAACTTTTGGTTTATGATAATCCACAAATTTCATAATATTAAAGAATAATGTTCCTCGTTTATCATCAAATCCTTTATGTTGTCCGCATTGACTAAACGGCTGACAAGGAAATCCAGCACATAAAATATCATAGTTGGTAATATTTTTTGGTTCTATTTCTGTAATATCACCAAGAGGTAAAATACCATAGTTGCTTTTATATGTTTCTTTTACGGCTTTATCTATATCACAAGACATAACACAATCCCAACCAAGTTTTTTGAATGAATAATGGAAACTTCCTATTCCACAAAATAAATCTATAAATTTTATATTTTCAATAAAATTTTCTGGTATTTCTTCATTTAAAATAACTTCGGTTGTTTTTATTTCGTTTATTTTTTTAGCAACAACCTTTTCAATCATTTCTTCAATTTTACTTTCAAAAACACAAGGATTTTTTTTAGTAGTATGTTTGGTATAATGTCCCTTTTGGGTAAATTCTTTTCCGCATTTTTCGCAACTATATTTAACCATTTTTCGTTGTTATAATATAGTATAATATTATATTTTTAAATCAATTTTTTAAATAATTAATTTTAACCATTTTTAGTTAATATTCCTAAACATTCCTGAATTTTGAAATATATAATAAAATGTATTATATATTTTATATAAACTAAAATCGGCGTTTGAAATGTAAAAAGGTGTAATAAGCGAAGATGTTATTAATGAACTATCCATATTTTATTTTTTATTTTTTTACATATAAAGAACCCTTTTGTTAAATTTGTTATCAATATGTAGTTTTATTTTTAATGCTTTCCATAAAGCAATTACAATATTATCATTTTTTAAGAATATAGGAAAATCGATTTTTATAGTTCGTGTATCTTTTGAAAACGAATAATAAGTAACTATGTCATTATTTTCGGTTATTACACCTTTTTAAATAAATGCCTATGATTTTATAATAAAATTGAAATATAAATTACTATAAATATAAGTAAACAACTAACAAAATGTCCGAATTAATCCGTATTCCAAATATTGAAAACTATACTCAGGAAATTATTAATGGAGAACTCATACTTACACCAAAACAAAAGTATATTACCGAAACTGAACTTGATGCGACACATATTACACATTCTTCAATTATTGAATGTGTAATAAGAAAAGGAGAAGAAAATATATCAACAAATAAAAAATATCGCTCTGTTTTAGTTGATATATGGAAGTCTATGCCTACACAAAAAATATTACAAAATACTACATTTAATTTTAAATTAACAAATGAAAATGGTGAAAAAGGTTATTTCTGGGACCCTGATATCAATATGTCATTTCAAAGCAAGAATTCAAAAGGAACCCTCGTGGAAATACTTAATATGATCAAAGTAAATAACTTAACTATTAAATTATCTATTAGATTAGAAACAGGTAGAATTGTTTATTTTAAAATATAATAATTCGGCGTTTGAAATGTAAAAAGGTGTAAGAGAAGAGTATTAATATTTTTTTGTTTCAATGATTTTATAGATAAAGTATATTATTGTTTCAACTATTCTTTTTTCTCTCAAAAGTAAATTATATAATTCTTTTTTAAGAGAAGAGTATTAATATTTTTTTGTTTCAATGATTTTATAGATAAAGTATATTATTGTTTCAACTATTCTTTTTTCACTCAAAAGTAAATTATATAATTCTTTTTTTGAGAGAAGAGTGATTAATATTTTTTGCGTAGCAAAAACACCCGACTACAAGCGGAATTGTATAAATCATCTACGTTGTAAACATATTTAAATATATTTGTATATGATATAATATAATAAATGAATATGAATATAGACTTAAATTTAGAAAACTATAATTTAAATGAAATATTAAATTTGTTCAAAATGGAAGCAAATTTTACAGAATTAGATTTGAAAAATGCAAAAAAGATTGTATTGAAAACACATCCAGATAAATCAAATTTAAAACCAGATTATTTTATATTTTATTCAAAGGCATATAAAGAGTTATATCGTATATGGGAATTTAAGAATAAACGTTATAAAAACAAAAAGGATTCTTTGAATGATGTTATTTATGAATCAATAAACGATAAAGAAAAATCGAAAATATTGGATAATTTTCTCTCAAAAAAAGATTCCAAAGATTTTAATATATGGTTCAATAAAGAATTTGATAAAAATAAATTGGAGAGAGAAGACGAGAAAACCGGTTATGGTGAGTGGTTTGGTTCGTCCGAAGATGTGGATGAATTATCAACTTCAATATTAAGTAAAGATAAAATAGATGAAGGTATAAACAAAAAGAAAGAAAAATTGAGAGCTTTGGTAGTGCATCGTGGTATAAATGATATTTACGCAAATACAAATGGTAGTAACTTATCAGGTGATGTTCCATCATCATATAGTTCAGATTTATTTAGTAATTTAAAATTTGAAGATTTAAAAAAAGCACATACAGAAACAGTAGTGCCTGTTACAATTGAAGATTTTAATAACGTGAAACAATTTAACAATTTAAATGATTATAATATTTATAGATCTTCACAAGATACAACGCCTTTATCAGAAATTCAAGCAAAAGAATATTTACAAAAAAAACAAAAATTAGATGAAACGCAAACAACAGAAAGAGCTTATAAACTTGCAAAAGAGTTAGAATTATCAAATAAAAACCAAGATCGTTTATGGGGAACAATAAAGCTATTGAATAGTGATTTTGAAAAAAAATAGAATTATCGACATTTATGATATATAATAATATTATTATAATATAATATAAATGAAGAAAATTATGTCAATATCAAATTATATAATATTATTTTTAATACTTATAATTTTGAGTGTATTACACAATAGGTTTGAAGAAAAACGTTTAAGAGAAGGTAATAATGAAGTAAATGAATCTATTAAAAATTATTTATTAGACGGTGTAAGTTTAGCGAAGAGTAAAAAACCAATTTTATGGATTCATATTCCTTATGAATACAACTCCCGAAAATGGTTAAGTTTTGGTTCAAGAAGTTCGTATGATTTAAACCAACCATATTTATATTTAACCGTGCGAAGCATAATAAGTAAATGCGATGATTCTTTTACAATTTGTTTAATAGATGACAACTCGTTTAAAAAATTAATACCAGATTGGTCTATAGATATGTCGTGTATTTCAAATCCAATTGTATCTAATATTAGACAATTAGGATTAATGAAGTTATTAGATATATACGGTGGTCTAATATGCCCAATATCATTTTTATGTATTAAAAATTTGATAGGTTTGTATGACAAAGGAACTCATGGAGAGAAAATGTTTGTATGTGAAACAAATAATAATAATATAACAAGTACAACAAATGATTTTTATCCAAGTTTGTCATTTTGTGGGTCTCCAAAAGGTAATAACGAAGTAAAGGAAATGATAGATTTTATAAAAAGAACTACATCAGATGATTTTACAGCTCAATCACAATTTTTAGGTATTTTTGATACAATGGCAAGTAAGAAAATAAATAATAATAAAATTAATTTGATAAATGGTTTAGATATAGGTATAAAAACAATCGATGAAAAACCTATAATAATAGAAGATTTAATGTCAAACAATTATTTGAATATTTCTACAAGTGCTTATGGTATTTTGATAGATTCCAAATCAATAATAAATCGTAAACAATATGAATGGTTTGGTAGATTAAGTGAGAGACAAGTATTGGAATCAAATACTATAATAGGTAACTATTTGCTTGTTAATATAGGTGATGGAAGTAATATATTAGAACCTTTAAAAAATAAGCCTGATTGGGTAGGATTTTACAAAACACCTTTATATCCAGGTTTATATATGGTTTCGCAACCTAACATGCTTGGTGATGATGTTCCACGTGTTCCATATACAGGTCGTTAAATAATTTATTATATTTTTTATACCAACTTTATATATATGCATAAATAACTTAAATATTATTATTAATTATAAAATATATAATGAATAATAATAATAGTGATCGTTTATTATCAAATAATGATGGAGAAATTGTATTAGAAAATACGTATTTTAATAATTTATTTCTAATAGAAAATAAAAAAATAGAAAACAAAGAAATGGAAAATAAAGAAATGGAAAATAAAGAAATGGAAAATAAAGAAATGGAAAATAAAGAAATGGAAAATAAAGAAATGGAAAATAAAGAAAATATTAATGAGGTTTTAATGAATAAACTTCCAGAGTGTTTAGTATTAAAAATTGAAGAAATTGATTATGAGAATTTGGAAATAGATAATACTATTTATATATTTTATAATGCGCATTTAGATTCTTATGTTTTAAGAGGGAAACGTAAGGTCTTTTCTTTGAATAATTTAAATAATAAGAAGCCATATTCATTCAATTGTATTAACGTAAGAAATTTAGTAGATTTTTTAACTTTTGTAATATGTAAGAAAAATTTATGGACATATACAGTTTATAATTACGATAAATTGTATCAAAATCAAAAACAAAACACATTTGATTTTTTGAATAAATCTATGGATAAACGATATGAAATAGCGGGATACGATAATGCCAAGTTCGATAAAATGCAATTAAAAAGTAATTTAAAATTGTTAAAGAATATGTATAATCTGGATTAATTTTGTATAAAACTATGTATATAATTATGAATGATTTATTAATAAGTTCGTCACTTTTAGGATTTGGTTGTTTAGGATTGTATTTTTATAAATCAAATCAAGATTCATGTGGTTCAGAAACAGAAGAAGAAGAAAATATTGTGTTACCATCTACAAGCGAATTTTTAAAAGAACCTGAATCAGACCAAGAACAAGAAAAGTATAAAGAATACAACTATTCAATTAAATCACAAAAAAATAAAAAAAAAACATTAAGAACTAAAAAGAGTTCGACAGGAACACGTAAGCGTTTTACCAAATAAGAATTCGCAAAAGTTGCGTGATATATTTACTCGTCAACTTTATTTGAATAAATATAATATATTATATCATATATTGATTTATCGTATTTAATTTCAGTTGTAAATAAAATTTTGTTGTATTTACATATTTGTCGTAATACAGTTGTAAAAGATTTATATGTAATTTTTTTGTCTAAATATATGCGTTTAGATGTATGATAATAAGGTGAACATTCTTTAAAAAAATTAAATATTTCATTATCGTATACCCCTTTTTTAAATGAACTAATATTGAATACAAAACAATCATTATTTTTGATACATAATAAATTCAATAACTTAAAAATAATTTCATTGGGTATTCTATTTTTAAAAATTTGAGATGTCATACTATAATATAATAAACAATTTTAATTTTGCAAAAAAACACCAACTAAATTATTAGTAAATAAAGCCAATTCAATTTCATCTTCATGTATATTATGAAAAATAGTAATATATTTGCATATGATAGGTATAATTTTGTATTTTTGATTTTCACTTATGATATTACTATATTTAATAAATAAGAAATAATTGTCTAATATATCCATTACAGAGTATCCTTTGTTATAAATATTGTAAATCAACGTGATTGCTTGAGTCAAATCGTTATTTTTTAATAAAAGTGTATAATCGTGTAGAATACTAAAACTAATATTAGTGCAACAGCGAACAGCTAAATCAATGGTGATTTTCTGATCAAGTAATTTGAATTTTTCCATATAATTAATAAGTATTTTAACAGTATTATTGGAAATATTAATAATAAAATCTTCGGCTGCAGGTTCAATGTCAATATTTTCAACATGTTTAATTTTATTAATAATTGTAAGTAAATTTTCTCTCAAAAACGGTTTATTTTTGATAATAATAAGTCTGGATTGTAGGCTCTCAATTACTTTTTGAATATTACAACTTGAAGATATAAAATTTACATTATGACTAAATTTGTCTATACAATTACGGAATACTTGCTGACTTTGTTCATTTATTAAATCAATATCATCTAAAACTACAAATTTTTTTTTATTTTTAACACTGGAACATGTTTGACAAAATGTTCTAACATCACTTCTATAATAATTTATTCCTTGTTCTTTGAGACTATTAATGTATAAAACATTATCTTGATATTGTTTAGCAGGTACACCATCATAATATTTTTTAATAAGAGCATTTAAGAGAGAAGTTTTACCTGAAGCAATATCGCCTATTAGTAATATATTAAGGTTATCCATATTAATTAAAGTTTTGAATATCTCAACAATTTCATTATCGATTCCAAAATCTTCAAAATGAATAGGTTGAAATTTATGAATAAATAATTTAACATTTTCCATTGTATTTATTATAATAAGTTACGAATTATTTAAGTAAATCTTTATTAATAATAATATAATGTCAGATTCGTTTTATGATATTTTAGGAGTAAATAAAAATTCTACACAAGATGAAATAAAAAAGGCATTTAGAGGCTTATCGCTTAAGTGGCATCCAGATAGAAACCGAGATGTAAATGCTGTCGATAAATTTCAAAAGATAAATGAAGCATATGAAACTCTGGGTGATTTACAATTGAGAGAAGATTACGACAATTCGAAAACAAATTTATTTGATCCAAATAAACAATATAATATGAATGATATTTTCAGTTCTATTTTTAATGTAAATTTAGGTAATACGATGGGTGGTTTTTCGTCTTTTCAAGGTATGCCAGGTGGTCCAAGAATCCAAATATTTAGAAATGGTTGTCCAATAAATACACAAGATAGTATGCAAAAACCACTACCGATTATAAAAACAATAACTTTAAATATGCAGCAAGTATTATGTAGTGATCAAATTCCTGTTGAAATAGAAAGATGGATAATTGAAAATGGTATAAAGAAATTTGAAAAAGAGACTATTTACGTTACAATCCCAAAAGGTGTAGATGATAATGAATTATTAACTATTAGAGATAAAGGCAACATCTTGAATGATGAATGTAAAGGAGATATAAAAATATTCATGAAAATAGATAATAACACAGAATTTGTAAGAAAAGGTTTAGATTTGCTATTTAACAAAACAATTTCTCTCAAAGAATCATTATGTGGTTTTAATTTTGAATTGAAATATATAAATGGTAAAACATATACAATAAACAACAATAAAGGTAATATTATTCCTTTCAATCATACAAAAACAATAGAGGGTATGGGTTTAACGAGAGAAGGTCATATAGGAAACCTTATAATAGTATTCAATATTGAATTCCCGAAATCTTTGACGGAAGAACAAATTTTAAAATTAAATGATATATTGTAAAAAACTACTTAAAGACAATTAATATTATGTATTTGGGGAAGTGGGCAAAATGTTTAAAAAACATCTGTTGAAATAATTGACGAATTATTATCATGAGGGTTTTCCTGGATGTATTTTTATAACAATTATTATTTTTTTTTTAAAGATTGAGAGAGATAGAGTAAATAAGCAAAATCAGAAGAATATGCTATTTTCACATAGTGCTATTTTCACATAGTTTGACAGAAAAATACTCTTGATATTTAAAACGCTTCTTCAACGTAGTAATGTGTAGAAAAGAGTTTAAAATATTCAATTGTATAAATTAAGTTTAAATGAAATTTATGACGGTATAATATATTTAAAAATTTAAAAATTTTATAATGGTGGGTTGGTGAGGGATGGGTTGTTTGGTGTAGGTTAGTTGTGAGCTGTATTATGTGTGACGTGTGGTGGTGTGGTCTGGTGGTCTGGTGGTCTGGTGGTGTGGTCTGGTGTGGTGTGGTGGTGTGGTGGTGTGGTGGTGGTGGTGTGGTGTGTAGTGTATCTATGTCTATGTGAGTGATGTGTGAAATCAGTGATTTTATATATTAAAATATATTAGTAAAAACCGTTTAAAATTTAATTCTAATTTAATTCTAATTTAAATTTAAATTCTAATTTAATATTGGATATTTGTCAATAAAATAGAATATCTTCACAATTTTGTTATATACCCGTTAGGGATTATTATATTAACAATACTATCTCAATATTTAATCTCAAAACTTATTAAATATTTATCATTTTTGAATTCAAACAAAATATGTAATGATATATTATTACATATTTACACATTTAGACATTTAGACATTTAGACATTTAGAGTAATGAGTATTATAAATGCCGTTTAAGTCGATTCTTTTCAAAAAGGTAAGACCTTGAAAAGTGGATTTTTTTTTACAACAACGTTAAGGAAAATACAGACATTTCAACTGTGAATTGTTGTAAAAAAATGATTTTTATATATTTATATATATAAATGTCAGGAAAATCAAAGAAAATTAGAAATATTCAGTCTTATATTAATCACATAGATAATAATACATTTTCAGGTCCTATGAAAATGGGGACAAGTCCAAGTATAGGTGTTACACGTAATTATTGGCGTAATTATCTTGTAAATTGCAACCAAAAAGCAGGTGCAGTTAAAAAAAGTTACGAGAATATGGTTTTTTTAAATATAAATCCAGCACAAACACCTGTTCCATCAGGATTTAAACCATCAATAAATTATGGATATAAAAATGTTCCACAAGTAAATTATGGTTATGCTTCACCAAACCAACTAATGTATAGATGATTTACACAATTGAACAAATTTATTTGCATTGTTATGTAGTGTTATAAAAATAAAATTTATTATCATAAAAATCTAATCTATAACGGTGAAAAACAATATTTGTAATCTATGATGTGATATACGGGTATATATTTTTAAGATATTTTGCGTGTGGGAATATCCGCACATACAATATATATAGAATTTTCAGTAATGATAATGAATTCAGTCCCACTTTTGTAAAACTTTGAAATATTACTTGTATATTCTTCTTCACTACGAACTAATAATTTTTCCCCTGTATCTTTAACACCAATAAGAGCTTTTTTATCGAGCGAAGATGTCCAATAATCAAGTAGAATAGGCTTATCTTCAACAATTGAAAGTTTAGCAGCATGTTTTAATGTATTATCGCATGGAAGTCTATAATTAGTATCTGTTACAGGTTTTAGTGTCGTCATTTATACTAATAGAAATTATTAGTCTTTAAATACTTATTCTTTTAAAGTATTTTATACACTTGAATATTTCAAAAGGCACTCCGCCGTTTGAAATATCAAAGTATTGACTGACAAAACGATTTGAATACGGCACATCTGTACCGTTTAAAATCTTCGTCAGTTTAAATGTAAAAATATATTATGATAAAGTATAATATGTCATCATCAAATCATTCAGAATATTCATTAAAAAATAAAGATAATTATAATAAAATATTAGACGCTGATACAAATACAGTGTTAAAAAAATATATAGATTTACAAATAGAATATATAAAATTTATTTATGACATTATTGAAACAAAAAATATAATATATACAAAATTTATCATAATAAGAGGTATGGAAACGATAACAAATGTTTTTAATAAATTATTATATTTTACCAAAAATATCGGTTTAACATATTTTCATTGCCAAAAATCATTTTATTTTTATGTAGAATTTATTGGTCAAATATCAGTAGAACAAAATTCTTATTTGCAACTAACTTCGAGAGATGCTTCTACATATGTATATAAAAAAAGCATATTTGAATTAGATGATGAATATATAAAAAATACAGAAGTAATTACAGATGAACACAAAAATAAATTGGATTTAATTGTTGAATTACAAAATATTTACAAAATAATATTAGAAAAAATAATAAATACTAGTTTTGAAAAAAATGAAAATTATATAAAAAATAAAATAAATGAATTTGATAAAATTTGTTTGAAAATGATAAATTTAAAATTAGAAAAAAATGATTTACTAATTATAAAATCATTTATAAGATTATTAGATTTATATTTAGTAGATATAAATAAGTTTTTGGAAATATTAATTTTATTTTTAAAAAAAATTAACAAGAATTATAGCATACAAAAAATTAATGAAAAATATATACATGATGATTTCAAGATTAATTTGATTGATAATAATACCGATAAATTTTTAACATGGTTATTTACATAGTATTATACATTACAAATAATTGTTTTTCTACGTATCTTCTTTTTTTTGCATTTAGTAGCTATATTTGGATGTATTTCTTCGCCTAAAATATTTATATTTTTTTGACAAATATTTTTATATTCATTATTCAAAATTATTTTAAGAAATTCATAAATACTAAATAACACGTCTTCATCACATTTTCCGACAATAAGAACACTTCCTGTCCTAAATATCATAAAAGATACTTTATATATATTTTGATATATTTTTCTATTTTCTTCTGAAATTTGAGAACCTGTTTGAAAAGATACATCAGGATTATAGTAGAATTTGCATTGAATACCTGGATATGAACAAGGATCGTAAATAGCTTGAATATTGTATTTATATTTCAAAATATCATTAAATACCTCTCTATTGATAAAGAATCCACAATTAAAATTTGAATTAATTAAGACTGTTTCACATGTATTTTCTTTATATTCTAGAACACTTGAAACATGCGGTTGCAATGTATCAATAACTATTTGTAAAATTTTTTTGAATGATGATTCCGATTGAATTCCGGGTAATTCGAGTTTACCTGTGTTAAAAACTTTAACATGAAATTCTTTGAATAATCCATCAATATTAATTCTAAATATCAATACAAAGCAATTATAAAATGCACTCTTTTTCTTGCAACGATAACTCATGAGATCTTTTTTAGATAATCCAATTGTGATTTTTCTGATATCCTTAAATTTAATACGTCCGTTAGGATTATCAATATTTGTAATAATATGTTGTTCAAAATAATTTTCATTCAAAAGTCGTGTTTGAATGTCGGCTAATTCTTCACATGTGGTCGAGTTCATTTTTATTTGTTTTTTAATAACACCATTTGCAGGTGTTGCATAAGGTAATACACCAATTTTCCAGAACACTTCTTTTAAATCAATTATTTGATTAAGGTATGCAATTTTAGTTTTAGTAGATATGTAAATATCAGTTGCTTTAGGGGTTGTAGAATTGAAAATCATTGATACATCAGCTGAAACAATTTCTTCATCTTTTTGTATAAAATCATTAATTTCATCATTATCGTTATCATCATCATCTGTTATTACATCATCATTATATCCAGAAGATACAAATTTTGCCCATTCGTTATCAATTGTATCTGAACTTTTTGTCATTTGATTATATAAATAATATTACTATCTTTATATTATTTATGTTATTTTCATTTCAATTATTTTCTTTAATATATAGTATATAAAGAATGTTTAGAAGAATCCCTATCATACGTGAAAGCAGTGAATCTATATCTATTCAAGAAAATATATCTACAAAGTTCAAAGTAAATGATGAATATAATCAATACAGTTTAAATAAAAACTTTTTTGATCCAACTAAAAGTTCACCACCAAATGAGTTTATGATTAAACTGCGTTTAAGAATCGATAAATATAGCCAAAATGCAATTCAAAAAAAATGAGATAATCTTGACAATGAATAATATGTATATGTAGTAATATTACAATCTTGTGTGTGCATAATATTCTCAACAAAATTCAAAAATTCACATGTTATTATTAATGAATTATTCTTTATAATATAATTTAAATAATCTTTAATTATATTTTTCTTATCTATATTATATTTTATACTTAAATCATGTACGTATGAATTTAATATATTAATATTTTGTTTATCTCTGAATTTATTATTTAATTCATCCCATATTTGATTATCTATAATATTGAAACTTGAACCATCTTTATTATCAATCAACGTATCTTGATTTGACTGTATAAAATTGATCATACTTCTAATATCTGACTTATAAACTTGTTGAATACAATTTAAATATTTATCACTTATATTAAGCTTTTCATTAACAGATATATTTTTCAAAAAATTTATAATATCATCTTTGGGCAGTTGATTAAAACGTAGTCTAATAAATTCATTTTGTAATCCTTCATCAATTTTACTTATATAATTACAGATAAGACAAAAACGAACAGATTCAGAGAAATTTTGAAGTAAATATCGCAAGGCTTGTTGAGCATTTTTTGTCATATAATCTACTTCGTCTAATATTACAAATTTCATTCCACCATGAAATAATGGTTTTGAATTTACAAAAAGACTTATTTGGTTTCTTATAATATCAATACCTCTCTCGTCTGATGCATTCAAATGAATTATTAAATCTTTATTTTTTATATTTATTTTTTTTTGATATGCATTTATCAAATTAATAATTGTTGTAGTTTTACCAGTTCCAGGTGGTCCAAAAAACAATAGATTTGGAAAATAAGAAGTTTCTATAATATTCACAAAAATTTCTTTATTCAAAGGATCCAGAATAATATTATTAAATTCAATTGGTCTGTATTTTTCAACCCAAACATTATTATTCATTACATTGATATTATCATTTCTATTTAAGTATTTACACTATTTACAATTATTTTATAATATATAAATCTTAAGTGTTAAAAAAAACTACTTAAGATTTATTTACAATAATTATTAATAATAATATGAATAATAATTTAGATTTAGTTCAAAAAGTTAAACAAAAAAGGGGTAGAAAATCAAAAAAGGAATTACAAGAATCGCAAAAATTACAAGAATTGCAAGAATTGCAAAAATTGCAAGAATTGAATGACAATATTATTGATAATGATGAAAATATTATATGCATTGAGGAAGAAAAAGAAGTTACTATTGAAGATAATAAAACACATCCAAAAAAAAGAGGACGCAAACCTAAAGGAGGTAAAATTGTTGTTCAGATTGCACTTGTAGAAGATGTTAATGATACAAAACCTAATATTATTCTACATTTGAAATGTTCTTTAAAGGATTTGAACTTAACAAAATCTAATTATATTATCGAATCTTTTAATTTCTCAAATAAAAATGAGTTATCTTATCAAGTAATTAACAATAACTCAACGCATGAAAAAACATATGTTGTTAATGATACTAAAAATGATAATTCTAATGATGAAACAATATTAAATAATATTGAAGAACACCAAACAACTTCAAATAATGATTGCGAAATCAAAAATGTCTGGAAAAAACTAAAACAACTTGGACACAATTTACATGTTAATAATATTAACGACAAAAAATCAGCATGTTTCTGGTGCACATATGAATTTGATAATCCACCTGTTCATATACCTAAACATTTTATCAAAGATACATACAATGTTTATGGTTGTTTTTGCAGTCCAGAATGTGCTTCTGCATTTCTTATGGATGAAAATATTGACAGTTCTTCTAAATTCGAGAGATATCATCTATTGAATCATATTTATTCAAAAGTATATAATTATACTAAAAATATTAAACCTGCACCTAATCCTTTTTATATGTTAGAAAAATACTATGGGAATTTGACAATACAAGAATATAGAACTTTATTAAGAAATGAAAGATTATTTCTAATTGTAGATAAACCACTTACCCGAATTTTACCTGAACTACATGAAGATAATGACGATTTTATTCTTAACAATAAAATTATTCCTTCAAATACATATCAGATCAAAAAGAAAATGCAAAAAAAAACACAAAGTAAAGGTAATATTATTAATGAACAATTCGGGATGTCATAACAATCTATATAATATTTGTCATTAGTGAATTCACAATATTGACTTACAAAAAACCAAATTTATTGTGGAATGATGTGTTTATTTCAAATATAAGGAAATAATATTTGCACGTACTAATTTTGTTCCGTGTAAAATTACTATGTCTGTAATAAATTCTTTAAGTGTATATTCATTTATTTAGATAATTTTTGTTTCACCGTTATCTTTTCTTGTATTATAAGATTTCATAATATCATCTAATTTATATCTCAATTGTTTATAAATTTCTTGATTTACAGACTTAATTACAGGCTCCTTTTTTTCAGTGATTCCCATAAAATTTTTTATTACTTTTATGTGATCATAATTGAATAATTTAAGATTCGTTCTCGCATTATCTTCTGTATAATTCGTTTGTCTCATAATTAATTCTATTTTATATTTTATATCATCTGTTTCAATAAAAGTTATAGTATCTGCCATATTATTTTTGTATTATTGTATATATTAAATAAACTATTTTTTAAATCATATTAAACGAATTAGCATATAGTATATAATATGAGCGATATTGACACTACTTTCAATAAAAAAAATATTATAGAAAAAATTACTTCTATAATTAGTAAAGAATTAGAAGTAGATTTAGATTTATTTAGTCGCAATTATAAAATATATGAAACAACACATAAACAAGTTTTGAACATACAAGTTGTTAAAGATATTATTGAGAAACAAACACAATTCCAAGATAAAGATCTTGTTCCATCTACATCTCATGATGAATTGCGTGAATTGTATAATTTATCTTTGAAAAATGTAATAGAATTGAATAATGAAATAAATTTACTAAAGAGAGAAATTATGAATAAATATGAAAATAAATATTTATGTGAAAAGGAAAATATTAAATTAGAAATTAAAGAGACAGAATATATAGAAGATAAAACTTCAGAAAATGAAACTTCAGAAAATGAAACTTCAGAAAATGAAACTTCTGACGATGAGACTTCAGAAGATGAAATAAATCCTACCACAAACGGAATTGTGAAGTGTATTTGTGAATCGGAATCGTGTATTATAACTATAACTGATGATGAATTGGAAGAAGAACAACAAGAAAAAACAGTTATAATAAAAAAGGAAAAGGTAGAAACGGAGTTAAAACTTTTTATCCAAAACGAATCTCACGAAGATGAAGATTTACAAGAGGAAGAGGTAGAAGTGCAAACAGAAGAAGAGGAGGAAGAGGAACAAAAAGCAGAAGAGGAGGAAGAGGAACAAAAAGCAGAAGAGGAGGAAGAGGAGGAAGAGGAGGAAGAGGAGGAAAAAATAGTAGAGGATAAGGAGGAAGAGGATGAAGTGCAAACAGAAGAAGAAGAGGATGAAGTGCAAACAGAAGAAGAAGAGGATGAAGTGCAAACAGAAGAAGAAGAGGATGAAGTGCAAACAGAAGAGGAAGAAGAAGAGGAAGCGGAAAAGGTAATTCCGTCATTGGTGTTGCACCTAATGACACTACCTTCGCATCCTTTGGAGGGAGGTGCCATTATTCCTTTACAACCACCTAATACTAATGTTAATGATGACGTTAATCCTTTGCGGGGAGGTGCCAATCCACCTCCTTTGAATCTTCAGAACATGTTGATTCCTGAAGCAAATTATAATGTTAATCATAATAGTGCCGTTCATGATAAAGAAAAGGTAAAAGTAGAAGAAGAGGTAAAAGTAGAAAAAGAAGATGAAGAAGAAGAATTATTCGAAATCGAAATTGATGAAATTACTTATTGTACAAGTGATGAGGAAAATGGAATAATTTATGAAATTGATAAAGAAGGAGATGTTGGTAAAAAAGTTGGTTATTTAAAAGACGGAGAACCATTTTTCTATTAATAAAAAAAATAATATAAATATATTATATAATGGTAAATATTTGCACACCAACTATAATTTATATAATATTTTCAATAACTCAAATAATTATTGATACATTTAAAGGGTTTTATAATACCGCTTTTATGAAAACAATAGTTATGATAATGGTATCATTATTATTAAATATATTATGTGAAAGAGGATTAAGTATTATATCATGGATAATTGTATTTATACCGTTTATTTTGATGACTGTGATAGTTACAATGTTATTATATATTTTTGGTTTAGATCCAAAAACTGGAAAGTTGGATTATGATACTGTGAATAAATCTAAAGAAAAAGAATGTCCAAAAAATATAACTTTTGATAATAATGGTAATATAGTAATTTTTAACCCATATTATAATCCATCCAAAAATCCTGTATATTATAATTCTCCAAATATAATAATTCCAAATACAACAATTGTAAAACCAGTACCAATTATACCATCATTTTATTCAAGTGATCCATCTTATAGACAATAACAAAATAATTTAAAAAAATCTTATTTAATAATATTAATTAATGTCGATATTATTATATATTATTTTGTTATATTTATTAGTAACTATTATAAAATTAATAAATTATATAAAGATAATAATGATTCAAGAAATATTATTAATGATTTCATATAATCTAATATATATATTTAGTAGATGTCAAATTATATTGAATAATTTATCAAAAAATTTTTGTAGTAATTTTTTGTTTAAAATAATATATGACGGTATTTTTTGCGATTCAATAAATGATTATATGGAATTAATATTAGATGGTGAAGTAATATTAAAAACCAATAAATTAAACATAAATAATAAATTAAACATAAATAATATTACAAAATATGATTTTGCTATTTATTCTAAATATGATAATACAACGTCAATTACAAATAAACAAATTATAAAAAATTTAAATGATATTAAAGATGATGAAGACACAAATCTAACAGAATCATTAATAAATTTTTTACTGTGCGAAATAAAAATAACAGATGTAAATTTAAAATTAGATTTCAAAACAAAAAACTATAATTATTATATAAATAATAATATTTTTGATATTAATTTTTTGATATATTTCATGAAAAAATATCATAAAATTAATTTATCAAGAATAGATAATTATAAACTTAATATAATTGATAATAACTGTTTGGAATTAAAGTTAGATAATACAAAAACAATTAAATTTTATCAAAATAAATATGAAATATTTAATACAAATGATGTAAAAAAAAAATGAAATATATAACAAAAAACAATATAAATATAATAATTTAATAATAAATAGAATGGTAAACCAGGATAGCAAAGTGATAAGTAACAAATCTACAGATGAGAGTTTTCATGTTTTAGCTGCCAAATGGTGTCTTTGGGCTCATTTACCTCATGATACAGATTGGAGTATAAAGAGTTATAAAAAAATTTATACTTATGAAACCGTAGAAGAAACTGTTGCAGTCACTGAAACATTGCCTGATGTACTTGTTAAAAATTGTATGTTATTTATTATGCGAGACGGTATAAATCCTACGTGGGAAGATGTAAAGAATCGTGATGGAGGATGTTTTTCATATAAAGTTCCAAATAAAAATGTATATGATGTTTGGAAAGAGTTATGTTATGTTACAGTAGGGTCGTCAATAAGCAAACAACCAACATTTGTTAAAAATGTAACAGGAATTACCATTTCTCCAAAAAAAAATTTTTGTATAATAAAAATTTGGATGGGTGATTGTACACACCAGAATCCAGTTACTGTTACAGATGAAGTAAAAGGAATATTTCCTCAAGGTTGTTTGTTTAAAAAACATGTTCCTGAATATTAGAGTGTTACAAATATATTATTAAAAATCCTATTTTGTAAATTATTAAAAAAGACGAATTTTAATAATATATTTCAAAATCAATATAAATATAATTATATTTTTAATATAATGAAATACCCATTTATTTTATTTTTTAGACATAAAAGTTATTCAGCAATTGATGATTTCTTTATTAAAAATAAAGAACATCTTAATTGTACTATTTTTTTTACAAATGATAAAGATGATTTAAATAAATTGTTTAATTATAATTATCAAATTTTAATTACTTATAGTGAATCTAAAACTGAATATGTAAATGATGTTGCGTCTATTTTGCCCGACCGTATGATAAATCGGTGGATTCATCTTGACCAAGAACCATCAATTAATATTTTTAATGAAATGGTCAATTCGTGTTTCATAAATAATTGTATTCTTGATAGAGTTCATGTCAGACCTATATTTTCAATTTTCACCACAACATACAATTCATATGGTAAAATATTGAGGGCATATAATAGTTTAAAATCGCAAACTCTTAAAGATTGGGAGTGGGTTGTAGTCGATGATTCACCAGATGATACTCATTTCAAATTCTTAAGAGAAACACTTTTAAAAGATCATCGTGTAAGATTGTATAGAAAAGGTGAGAATAGCGGCAATATTGGAAATGTAAAAAACGAAGCTGTTTCATTATGTAAAGGTAAATATATATTAGAATTAGATCATGATGATGCGGTTCTTCCAGATGTTTTACAAGATTCAACTAATGTTTTTAATAACAATTCAGAAATTGGTTTTATTTATATGGATTGTATCTCTTTATATGAAAATAATAACAATCATAGTTTTGGTGATAATGTGGCGAAAGGTTATGCTGGGTATTATTGTCAAGTAATTAATAATAAATGGGTTAATGTTTATATTACACCAAATATTAATAATATTACATTAAGTCATCTTACATGTTGCCCTAATCACCCTCGTATTTGGAGAAGAAATGTACTTATTGAATTAGGAAATTATTCAGAGTTTCTACCAATTTGTGATGATTACGAAATAATTCTGAGAACAGCATTAAATACTAAAATTGCAAAAATACATAAAGTAGGATATATACAATATATGAATGATTCGAATAATAACTTCTCTTATATTAGAAATTCGGAAATTAATAGAATTGGACCTTCTTATATTTTTAATAAATATTTCAATCATTTTGATATAAATAACAAAATGAAGTTATTGGATGCTTATGAAGACGAAAAGTATGTTTACAATAATCAACCAATTTGGAAAAACGATGCTTCGTACAAACATAATTTTTGTAACTTAGTCCTAAATGTTGACTATGATAAACAATATTGTATTATAGGTATTGATAGTTTAATTTTTAATTTAGAAAGAATCAAAGAATTATATAAAAATAAAAGAAATGATTTTATATTAATTGATAATAAATGCGATCAATCTTATTTGTTTTATAAATTAGGACATTATGAATTAGAAAGGTTTAAATGTTATACGCTTGTTGATGCAAGTAATTTTGAACTTGAAAGATATTTCATGTTATTATATAAATCTTGTAAAGATTATGAAATAATTTATAGTGATATTAAACGACTACAATATAACACTGATTTGAATGAACGCAGTTTAGTTATCAATAACAATACTAAACCAACTGATAAATATCTTGAAATAGGTGTTGAAACAGGAATTACATATAATAATGTTCATTTTATAGATAAAATAGGTGTTGAACCCGACACAAAATACTTGATTAATTGTAAAAATATAATAAACAAAACATCTGATGAGTTTTTTAATGATTTAGAAGATATTGATATTTTAGAAGGTATTAAAAGTTATCATAAAGATGTTATATTTATTGATGGATTACATCAATCAGAACAAATGTTAAATGACATAAATAATAGTATTCAAATATTGGAAGAAGGAGGTAAAATATTTATAGATGATATTTTACCGTTAACTTATCATGAACAATTCAAAATACCAATTAGACATTATTATGAAGATGGAATATTGAAATATGGTGAATCATGGACTGGAGATGTGTGGAAAGTTTTGTATCATATGTTAAAACATTTTTCAAAGAATTTTTTTCTTACATATTATAATAATATAAATTATAGAGGTATAGGCTTATTGCAAATTATCAAAAAGTTTAGTATTAATTTTGATGACATTACTATTATAAATAATTACACATATGAGAACGATTACAATAATTATAATATTCTTTTAGCCGATAAAAGTTCTGAATTACGTTTGTAATCATATTAACTTTTTTATTTGTTATCTTCGCATCATAGCAAAAAAAATCTTCGTCGGTTTAAAATTCACATAAAAACAACTTAAAGAATAATCAATATGTTCTTGTAATAAGAAGAGGTTTTATAATTGTTCGTCCATAATCTATTCTTTGGCGAGTGCTTTCTTACTATAAAAACAATTTGGAAGTTTAAGCTATAAATCGCTGTAATGCGATTCGTCTGTTCGTTTAGCTCAGTCGGTAGAGCGTCGGTCTTATGAGCCGAAGGTCGGGAGTTCAAACCTCCCAGTGAACATATTTCATTTCAATGGGGTTATATCATATTATTTGCGTAATATATTTATTTTTCTCCAGTAAAATTGTAAATAAACTATAATAAAAAAATAACTTATTTTTTATTATACATCTTAATGTGAAACAATAATAATTTTACTAACAAAGTATTATATTTGAATCTTTATTATTTATCGTTGTTATTTTTTTCTAAACAAGAAATAATATATGTAGAAAAAAATGTATATAAAGGATTGATATATATATTAAATATGTCGTCAAAACCTTTTTTATGTTTAAACATGATTGTTAAAAATGAAAGTCATATTATACATGATTCTCTTAAAAAATTAATCAAAAGTGTTAAAATAGATTATTATGTTATTTCAGATACTGGTTCTACTGATAATACGAAACAAATTATAATTGATTTTTTTAATGACCCTTTAGTCAATATAAAAGGAGAAATATTTGATGACGAATGGAAAGATTTTGGATACAACAGGACAAAGGCACTTGAACACGCTTATGGAAAAAGTAAATATTTATTAATTCATGATGCTGATGATGAATTTAAAGGTGATTTAAAATTGCCTATAATTTACGATAGTTCATTGAACCCTATTTTAGATAAAGATTGCTATTTTTTGAATTTTGGTTCGCAAAAAGATATTTGTTATTCGCGTATACAAATTATTAATAATAATAAAAAATGGAAATATATTGGAGTTTTACATGAATTGATTGAGTGTATTGATGAAAATCATACATCTGGTAAAATAACAGGTGATTATTATATTATTTCAGGAAGAACTGGAGCAAGAAGTAAAGACGTAGATAAATATTTGAAAGATGCTTTAGTTTTAGAAAAAGCTTATGAAGAGGCTGTTAATAATAAAGATGGAATTTATAATAGGTATGCATATTATTGTGCAAATAGTTATAATGATGCAGGTAATCGTGAAAAAGCGATAGAATGGTATAAAAAAACTTTAACGCTTGAAAATTGGTCTCAAGAAAAGTATTGTTGTTGTATTAATATTTTTAACATTTACAAATCATTAGGAAAACTAGAAAATGGAATTTTCTACTTAATTGAATCTTTTAAATACGATAAGGAACGTGTTGAATGTTTATATGAATTAATAGTTTATTACTGTCAAAACAATTTAAATGATGTAGCTTATAATTTTTATTTGATATTTAAAGATTTTTGCGAGAATAAGTATTTAAAAAACGGATTAGAAAATAAACTTTTTCTTGATAATACTAGATACAATTTTTTTTTACCATATTATATGATAATTGTATCTGATAAAGTCAAACAATTTGATACAGCTATTCATATGTATAGAATTATATTCACCAAAAAACACGAAGAACATAGCAAACATTATATAGGAAATATTTTGTTCAATTTACAATTTTGCATTGAAAAAGTTTCTAAAGATGATACTGAGTTTTTTAGGCTTTTTAAAGAATATATTGATTTTTTATTTTCTATTGGGTATCCAGTTAATGAACATGAAAGTTTTATGCATAATTATGAAAAATACGGTATTATATTAAATCATGAAAAACCAAGACAAAACTTTTGTAGTAATGATTGTATTTCAAGTAATAAAATATTGTTTTATACTGGATTTGCTCCAAATAAATGGAATTATACTTATTCTAAAAAAAATGCTCTGGGAGGTTCAGAAACAGCGGTTTCATATCTTGTAAATAATATACCTAAAAATTTTGATATTTATGTTTTAGGTGATGTAGAAGAAGAAAAATATGATAATGTTAATTATGTAAATTTGACAAACGCTAAAATATTACTGGAAAAAACAGCATTTAATACAATTATTATTTCAAGATATATCTCTTTTTACGAAATGTTCCCTAATTTTTCTTGTTATAAATCCTATATTTGGGGACACGATACTTCATTACATTCATACGGTTCAAATTATTCTTCAGAATATATATTAAAAAAATGGGATTCTACAATTACGGGTTGTATTTGTCAAACATTATGGCACCAAAAATTGTATTCTGATAAATATCCTATTTTAAAAAACAAAATTATTAATATTAACAATGGAATTAATCCAGAATTGTTTATTTTTAATAATAACAAAAAAATATCTAATAAATTCTTATTCTCATCTTGTGCAGAGAGAGGGTTAGATAATTTAATTGAGTTATGGGATGAAATATTACAAAAAATACCTGATGCTCAATTAAGCATATGTTCTTACAATAAATTTCCACAAAATGCAGATGACATAAAACTTGACGAAAGAATTAAAACTTATAAAAGCATTAATCATTTAGGGAAATTGTCTCACTCAGAGTTGTATGAATTAATGGCTTCCGTTGAATATTGGCTTTATCCAAGTTTTTATCCCGAAACATCCTGTATTACTTCTCTCGAAATGTTAGCATCTAAAGTTATTTGTTTATATTATCCAGAAGCTGGAGGTTTGATTAATACATTAGGAGATTATGGTATTAAAATCAATAAAAATAATGCTGTTGATTCAATATTAGAATTAACTGATGGTAGAAAGAGAGAAATTAAGGATAACGGATATGAATACGCAATTTCTTGTTCTTGGTCTCATAGAGCTAATGAATGGTTGAAAATAATAGATTATGATTATTTACCGGTAAAAACTAATAAATGGGTGTTTTTATGTGAATCCAGATTCATTTTATTAGGTATTGATGATTACATGATGAGTTTAAAAACACAATACGATATTGAAATTACAGATGATATTAAAAAAGCATTATCTTATAATCCAAAAAAAATAACATTTATCATGCTAATGTTTAATAAAAATATTTTGTCAAAATTACAAGATGCAGGAATTGAAACAAGTGTTTTAAATACTGAACCTTTGAATAATAATATACGACTTGAAGCACTTATTAATAGCATTTCTACATGTAAAAATTTAACAATTTATGATTATAGTATTTCAAATGTCAAAATTCTTAATGATAATGGAATTACTAATACTAAACATTTACCATATATTATTTATAAAAAAGAAAATGATTTTTTAAGAGATTTATATTTGAATACTGAAAAAGTATTTGATTTTGGATTGATTAGTGAGAAGAATCCTACTACTTGTATAAGAAGAAGAGTGATTGTTGATTATTTGGAAACAAATGGATTTTCAGTTAATGTTTTTGGCGGCTGGGGTGAAGAGCGAGATAAAAAACTTGCAACTTGTAAAGTGATATTAAACCTTCATGGGTTTCATTATACTGAATCATTGATTTTTGAACATATACGATGTGACCGTTTATTAAATGCTGGATTCAAAATATTATCTGAAATATCTCTTAATTTAGATGAGTCGTTCAAAAAATCATTTCCAAATTTAAAATTTATTCAATATGAAGAATTCAAACAAATTAAGAAAAATAATGACATTATTTCAACTTATTTCTCTGTTGACGAAACAAAAAAAAATATAAAAATTATCGATTGCTTCACGTTTTACAATGATGTGGATTTATTGATATATAGATTAAATTTATTATATGATATTGTAGATTATTTTATTATTGTAGAAGCATC